>OLPK01001035.1_pt1 | contig 21486 bp, 18 predicted proteins | sample 1672261 | NCBI WGS metagenome assembly OLPK01 (sample SAMEA3136665, study PRJEB25190) | human gut metagenome
CGGGACTTGCCACCACGACCAAGGTCTTTGCTGGTGGGGGCGATAACGCCTGTGGAGCCGTGGGGGCTGGGATTTTACAGCCGAACATGGTCATGTCTTCGATTGGGACCTCTGGGGTGGTCTTAAAATACGAAGAAAATGCCAACGTTAATTACCACGGTCAATTACAGTTCGAATGCCACGCTATTCCAGATAGTTACTACTCGATAGGGGTCACGTTGGCAGCTGGTCACTCCCTGAACTGGTTTAAGGGAACCTTTGATAGTGAAGAAGACTTTAACCAGATGGTTGCTAAGGCTTCAGAACGGCCACTTGGGGCTAACGGACTGCTGTTTACCCCTTACGTGGTCGGTGAACGGGCGCCGTATGCCGATGCCGACATCCGGGGGAGCTTCATCGGCGTTGACAGCATGCAAAACCGCTACGACTTTGTCCGAGCCGTAATGGAAGGGATCACCTTTAGCTTCCGCGATATTTTAAACATCTACGAGCAAAATGGTCGTGACTTTGATACCGTGGTGGCGATCGGCGGTGGGGCCAAGAGTGACTTTTGGCTTCAAATGCAAGCTGATATCTTTAATAAAAAGGTCGTCGCCCTGACTAACGAACAGGGGCCAGGCCTTGGCGCCGCCATGATTGCAGCGGTGGGGCTGGGTTGGTTTGACAACCTTCAAGAGTGCGCCAAGGAATTTGTCCACTTTGGCAAGGAATATCAGCCAAACTCGGCTAACGTTGCTAAGTATGATCAACTATATGGTTTATACCACCAGGTATATGACCAGACTAAAGAACTCAGCCATGGCTTGTTGAAGTTCCGGCGGGAAAACTAATTTAATCACAGTGAAGATACAAAGAACCTACCAACCCGATTATGGAGGTGGTAGGTTCTTTTTTTATTTTTGAGCGTTAACTAAAAGAGGGTGAATAGCTGAGTCCAAGTGGCTAAGTATAGCCTGCTAGGTAAGCTAGTTACTACGCCCGCGTTGTTGGCGGTGCCGTTTTTGAATCTCCTTGGGGAGACACCCATACATATCTACGAAGATTTTACGAGCGGTCCGCGGATTTTTGAGGCCGTTTTGCTCCATTAGGGCCGTGATGCTCTCGTCTCGGTGGATTAGATCATCGTAGAGGCGGCTGAGCTTAGTTTCGTAGACGTAGTTAGTTAAGGAAAGTCCCATTTGCTCTTTAAACATGCGGGATAGGTAACTGGGATTATAGCCGAAGTGGGTGGCTAGTTGGTTAACCGAGATGGCTTCGTGTGGGTGATCATTGACGTAGATTAGAATTTCTTTCATTTGTTCGTTGGCATGTCGATTTGTAAGCGGGGCTTTGAAGGTGGTAAACATTAGCCGCAGTATCTGTAGGAGGGCGATCCCAAAGTCAAATGACGAACTTTCTAGGTGGTTTTCGCTTGCCTGGCCAAGCATGGTCACCAGGCGAATTATGGTTTGGTATTCGGGAAGCTCAGTTTGACCATTTAAGAACTGAACTCGTTCGGGGTGGTCAAAGTAGGGGGAGACCACCTGAAGGGGGATTTGGAGGACGAAGGCTTGATTAGGTTGATTAGTGACGTCGTGGATGCCACCGGAAGGGACCAGGATGAACTGGTTTTCCTTTAGGTGATAAATTTGGCCGTCTAGATTGAAGCGTAGCGCCCCTTTTAAAACGTAAACTAGCTCTAAACTAGAGTGCCAGTGGAAGGGGACGTAGCCGCTAGTCGAGACGGACGAGAAGTAAAAGCGGACACCAGTCCGAAGGTTGGGGACAACGTGTTCGTGGTGTTTAGTGGGCATGGTTGACCTCCTAAAAAGGACATTTATTACTAAACGTCGGATGTTTGTTTACTAAATAAACTAACGCTATTGAAACGAAATCGGTTTCAAGCTATGATCAATAGCGTTCAATAAGAAACCGTTAACAATGGTATTGTGTGTGTCTTATCAGGAGGACGTCAAGATGAAAACTATCCAAAATCCGATTATTCCGGGGATGGCTCCCGATCCATCAATTATTCGGGTAGGGGACGATTATTACATTGCTACTTCCACCTTTCACTGGAAGCCAGCAGTCCAGATCTTTCACTCACGGGATTTAGCCAACTGGGAATTAGTTTCGTATGGGTTGAGTAAAGATGAAGTTGACTTACGGGGTACCAACACGCCGGCGGGAATTTGGGCGCCCCACCTGTCTTATGACGAAAAGACTAAGCGTTTTTGGCTGGTTTATTCCCACATGCAAAACATGGCGGGACGAGAATTTAACGCAGAATCGTATGCGATGTGGGCGGATGAGATTGCTGGACCATGGTCAAAGCCCGTTTACCTAACCTCAATTGGTTTTGACCCGGCACTTTTCCACGATCAAGACGGGCGCCATTACCTATCGATTTTGGAATGGGAAACTCGTCAGGGTTACCAAGCGCCAGGACACATTGTGATCGCTGAAGTTGATTTGACAACGGGCCAAGTTGGCGAGTGGCATCGGGTCACAACCGGGTTTACCACCCGCGGGTGCGTGGAAGCCCCGCAGCTTTACCGTCATGGTGATTACTACTACTTGTTGCTTGCCTCAGGGGGAACCGGGTATGGCCACGGAATTGAAATTGGCCGTAGTAAACAGGTCTTTGGCCCTTACGAACCGGATCCAAGTGGGGAACCAATTCTAACGTCACAACCAGCGCACTTATTCTCGTTGGGCGATCCGGATGCGGGGCACTTTGAGATGTACAATCCGCACTCGGAAATGCAAAAGGCGGGCCACGGTTCGCTAGTTGAAACGAAAGACGGTGAGTGGTACCTAGCCCACCTGATGGCGCGGCCACTCCAGGGGAAGTTACTTAACCCATTGGGGAGGGAGACGTCAATTCAAAGAGTGGACTGGAATGATGAGGGATGGCTTAGGCTACATGATGGGTCGAATGTAGCGAAGATGACCACCCCCGCCCCGGCGGCCTTTAATGGTTCACAAAAGTCAGCTGCCTTTGACATTGTGGATGATTTTACTTCACCGACTTTAAATATCCGTTACATGACCCCGTACCAAGAACCAGCTAGTTCGTGGATTGACTACCAGGGGAACGGAAAGTTAAAAATTAAGGGGCGCAATTCATTTTTCTCCCAGTACGCACCGTCAATTCTTGCCACTAGGGCTACCTCATTGAACTACGAAGTCGAAACGGAACTGGAATTTCACCCCGATCATTATTCAGAAACGGCCGGTCTCGGCCTATACTATGACGCAAATAATTGGTTCTACGTTCGCTTATGCCTAGCTAATGATGAACAAGGGATTGTCTTGTGTGGCTTGCAGGCGAAACTGGGGCAAAAAATCGATGATCGTGATAATGAAGTTGTCGTCCCCGGCGGGAAGGTAAAAGTTCGTTTGAGTTACCGACAGGGGATGGTTGAGGTTGATTACCAACTTCCTGAGCAAGAAGGATGGCAGCCACTAGGAGGACCGGTCAACGTTGATTATCTTTCGGATGAAGGGGTTAACGGGGAACCTGGCGAAATTGGTGGTTTCACCGGTCTATTTAATTTTATGGGGGCCGTTGATGCCCACCAGCATGATTCCGTTGCAACGTTTAACTACTACCGGGTAACGAGCCGGTAAGCGAGGAGGAAGTCAATTATGAAGAAAGTAACGATTCCACTGATCCGTTTGATCCCGGGATTAATTATCGGTCCCGGGAGCTGGTTAGGGCCTTACATTGTAATGAACAGTTTGTTCTTGCCGGCCTTGATTCAGCACCTAGACGCCGCCAATAAAGTGAGCTTAGTAGCCCTGTTTTCAACGATGGGGATGATTGTGGCCGCCATTTCAAACATGGTTGCCGGAGCGCTCTCTGACCGTACGCGGTCCCGGTTTGGGAAGCGGGCCCCTTGGATCGTGGTTGGGGCGATCGCCTTCATGATATCGATGATTTGGGCGTCATTTTCAACCGGGATTGCCAACCTTTTGATCGCCTGGATGGTTGGTCAAGCAGCTCTGAACTTTATTGTTGCCCCAATGGTGGCGTGGATTGACTTCGCCCCTGAAGACGGGAAGGGCGCTGCCTCTTCAGCCTACGGCGGTTTAGGGATGGCGCTTGGGAATAACGGGTTTAACGTTGTCGGGGCATTATTCCTGAGTCAATACCGGTTAGGATTTGTCATCTTTGGGATTATCGCCTTTGTCGGCACTTTGATCGCCGTTTTGATTGTTCACGAACCGTCGAACTTAGAAGAAAAGCTTGAACAACCAGCTAAGAAGGAAAAGGTGTCTTGGAGCGCCCTTTCAACGGTCTTTCCGAAGTGGTCAATTGGACGTGATTACTATTTAGCGTTAATCGCCAAGATGTTCCAAGGGGTAGGGAACTTTGCCATCACTGGCTACATTCTCTACATCATGACCGACTTCTTGCACCAGGGAAGCCAAACCCAATCTTCAATCCAATTGATTAACATGGTTATGCTGGTCTTTGGGATCTTAATGGGATTATTAGCCGGTCCAGCTTCAGACAAGTTTAAGGTTCTCAAGTATCCCGTTGCATACTCGACGATCTTTTTAGCCATCGCCGCCTTAGCACTCTTCTTCTTCCGCAACACGACTGGAATCTTGATCTACGCCTTCTTTGCAGGATTGGGGATGGGGCTTTGGAATGCCCTGGATAACCTCTTAAACCTGCGGGTGATTCCTGACCAAGACCGGGTGGCCTTCTTCTTAGGGGTGTACAACCTTGGTAATACGGTTACCCAAGCGATCGCCCCGATTATTGCGGCCGCGGTCATCTCGATTTTTGGTTACTCTGCTATCTTCTTCGTATCCTTCGGTTTCGCCCTGGTAGGGGGAATTTGCATGTTACAAATCAAGTCCGTTGCGCGCTAACTTTCGTTTGAGATTTAACCTGTGAGAGGGTAATAAAAAGGCACCGCCGTTCGTAATTCGAAGGGGGTGCCTTTTAAGTTAGTTGTTAACTAATTAAATAAACTGGTTGATTGTTTCAGATTTGACTCCGGTGATTGTAAGAGAATATGGGTGGTAAAGAGGGCATTGTACTGGTTAACCCAACGCTGTGGGTAAGTCAGGGGAAATAGGCCGAAATTTACAAACACTTACTGATATTAAAATTATTTTACCCGCTTTCTTGGGTGGTATACAATAACAGCAAGTAAGGGTCGACCCTTGCTCAACTGTTACGTAACTTTAGGGATAATTACCCTTGGATTTTAAATTAAGGTTTACACTAAGTTAGAATCGTGCTAATCTAGTGGTTGTAGATGATAATCGTTCTAACCAAGGAGGACATTCAGATGAACTTTTTAAACCAAGAAATTGACGACTTTAAGGTGCAAGCATACCAAGATGGTGACACCAAGGAAGTTACTAAGGCGGACGTCCTGGGTAAGTGGAGTATCTTCTTCTTCTACCCGGCCGACTTCTCCTTTGTTTGTCCAACGGAACTAGAAGCATTACAAGATAAGTACGAAGAATTTAAGCAAGCAGACGCCGAAATTTACTCGGTTTCCGAGGACACGGAATTCGTTCACAAGGCCTGGGCAGAAGCTTCCGAGGAAATCGGTAAGGTAAAGTACCCAATGTTGGCTGACCCAGCCGGTAAGTTAGCACGCATGTTTGATGTCTTGGACGAAGAAGCAGGCCAAGCTTACCGGGGTGTCTTCATCGTGGATCCTGATGGGAAGATCCAATCTTACACCATTAACAACATGGGGATTGGTCGTTCGGCAGAGGAAATTTTACGGACGCTTCAAGCGGCCCAATTCGTTCGCGAACACGGTGACCGCGTTTGCCCAGCTAACTGGAAGCCAGGCGACGATACCATTAAGCCAAGCCTTGACCTAGTCGGCAAACTGTAAAGGGCGGTGATCCCGATGGACCAAGAGCACATTTACGATTTAATTATCATCGGCGCCGGACCGGCCGGGCTTTCCGCCGGAATTTATGCCGGACGTGCAACGTTAGATACCCTAATTTTAGAAGCGGACACGGTTGGTGGTCAGGTCACGACCACGTCAATTGTTTATAACTACCCAGCCGCGCCGGCCATTGATGGCACTAAGTTAGCCAACCAGATGCAAAAGCAAGCCGCTGACTTTGGCGTAACCATTAAACGTGATGGGGTGCAGGAGGTTCAACTGGATGGCGAGATCAAGGTAATCACCACCAAGAGTGGGCACCAATACCAAGCCCGTAGCGTTGTTGTCGCTACTGGGGCTCACCCACGCAAGGTTGGCTTTAAGGGCGAAGATGAATTTCGGGGCCGTGGGGTAGCTTACTGCTCCACTTGTGACGGGGAGCTCTTCTCCGGCCTGCAGGTCTTCGTTGTTGGTGGTGGGTATGCCGCTGCCGAAGAAGCCGACTACCTGACCCGCTACGCTAAGCACGTAACGGTTCTCGTCCGTGGTGATCACTTCTCTTGTCCACCACTGACGGCTTCACGGGCACTCGATAACCCGAAGGTCTCCGTTGAGTATAACACCGAGATCAAAGAGGTTTCAGGAGACACCTACTTAACGGCGATGACCTTGGTTAACAATCAGACTGGCCAAGAACAAACCTACCAAGTTGAAGAGGGCGATAAGACCTTTGGCGTTTTCGTCTATGTTGGAACGGAACCAGAAACGGACCTCTTTAAGGGGCAACTAGACCTCGACAGCCATGGTTACATCCTGGCCGATGAACAGTGCGCCACCAACATTGCCGGGGTTTACGCCGCGGGGGATGTTTTGGCTAAGGAATTACGCCAGATCATTACGGCAGCTTCCGATGGTGCGTTGGCGGCTACGAACGCGGAGGCTTACGTAACGGCGGAAAAGAAGCGCTTGGGCATCCCTGTTCACGTTACCCCAGCTAAGCCAGCGGCCAAGACCGTGGGCCAAACTAGCCAGGTGGCGGACCAGCCAGCGCCCCAACACACTGGTGATTGGTTCACCCCTGACCTCGTTGAGCAACTAAAGGCAATCTTTGGGCGCTTAACTAAGGACGTGACCCTCCAGGTGCTGGGGGACGATAGCCCATTAAGCCAGGAGTTAACCTCCTTTGTTGATGAGTTAGCGAAGTTGGATTCTCACTTCCAAGTTGCAACCGCACCGGTTCCGGCCGACCTTGACTTGGCACCACAGCTTCGCTTGCTTGTTGATGGTCTAGACACCGGGTTACACTTTGCTGGGGTTCCGACCGGTCACGAAATTAATTCCTTGATTTTGGGGATTTACAACGTGGCGGGGCCGGGGCAAGAGATTGCGCCAGAATTGGTGGAACGGATCAAGGCCCTGCCGGCAACCGAAATTGAGATCGGGGTTTCTTTAACCTGTCACTTCTGCCCGGACGTGGTGGCCGCTTGCCAGCGGATGGCCTCGTTAAACCCACGAGTAACGGCAATCATGATCGACCTGCAACACTTCCCGCAGCTTCGTGAGGAACGGCAGATCATGTCCGTTCCCGCCACGATGATTGATGGTGGGCCGGTGATCTTCGGTAGCCAAACCTTGGAAGAATTGGTCCAGGCGGCTGAACAGGCGACAGTTAAAAGCTAAGAAAATCAAAAAGTGGATTGGTCTTAACCAAAAGACCGGTCCACTTTTTTTGTGCCAGAGATTGAAAACGGCTCCACAAACGGTTATTATTCTTATTAGTGAAAAGTATGACAAGTAAGAAAGAGGTAATTGAAGACATGGAAACGTTATCGTTTGATTCAAGTGCGTTAAAGAAGTTTGTTCACCCAAACGAACTCGGTGAAATGCAGGCGATGGTGACCGCCGCCGACAGCGAGTTGCGCAACGGCACTGGGGCCGGCGCCGACTTCCGCGACTGGCTGTACCTGCCAACCGACTACGACAAGGACGAGTTCGCCCGGATCAAGGCGGCCGCCAAGAAGATCCAAGCCGATTCCGAGGTCTTAGTCGTAATCGGGATCGGGGGCTCTTATTTGGGCGCCCGGATGGCGGTGGATTTCTTGCACCACTCCTTTTACCAGGCCCAAACCGCGGCGGACCGCAAGCAACCGCTGGTCCTCTTTGCCGGCAACAGCCTTTCCTCTTCTTACATCGCCGACCTGATCGACGTGATCGGCGACCGCGACTTCTCGGTTAACGTGATCTCCAAGTCCGGAACGACGACCGAACCGTCAATTGCCTTCCGGGTCTTCCGCCAACTGCTAGAAGACAAGTACGGGGTCGACGGGGCCAACGCCCGGATCTACGCCACCACCGACCGTCAGCGCGGCGCCTTAAAGACCGAAGCCGACGCCGAGGGTTGGGAAACCTTCGTGATTCCGGACGGGGTCGGCGGCCGGTTCTCAGTCCTGACTGCCGTGGGGCTCTTGCCGATTGCCGTTTCCGGCGCCGACATCGACCAACTAATGGCCGGGGCTGCCAAGGCCGAAGCTACCTACGTCAACCCGGATCTGACCCAAAATGAGGCTTACCAGTACGCCGCTTACCGCAACATTTTGTACCGCAAGGGATACACGACCGAACTGCTGGAAAACTACGAACCAAACATGACGATGCTGGCCGAATGGTGGAAGCAACTGGCCGGTGAATCCGAAGGCAAGGACCAAAAGGGGATTTACCCGTCCAGCGCTAACTTCACCACCGACCTCCACTCCCTGGGTCAATACATCCAAGAGGGACGCCGTAACCTGATGGAAACGGTCGTGAAGCTGGCCGAACCAAACCACAACGTCAAGGTGCCGAGTGCCAAGAGCGACCTCGACGGCCTCAAGTACCTGGAAGGCAAGGAAATTGATTGGGTCAACACCCAAGCTTACCGGGCCGTGGTCGCTGCTCACACCACCGGGGGCGTGCCGGTGATGACCGTCAACATTGCCAAAGAAGACGAGTTTACCCTCGGTTACCTGATTTACTTCTTTGAAGTGGCGATCGCGATTTCCGGTTACCTAAACGGGATCAACCCGTTCAACCAACCAGGGGTCGAAGCTTACAAGACCAACATGTTTGGCCTGCTGGGCAAGCCGGGCTTTGAAGAAATCGGTGAACAACTCAAGAAAGAAATGGACGACTAAAAGGAGAATTACCATGACCATGTTATTAGGATCAATCGAAGCTGGTGGAACGAAGATGGTTTGTGCCGTTGGAAACACCAACTACCAAATCAAGGATTCCATCCACATTCCGACCACGACGCCGGAAGAAACGCTGGGTAAGATTATCGATTACTTCAAGCAGTTCGATAACCTGTCCGCTATCGGGATTGCCTCCTTTGGCCCGATCGAAATTCGCCGCTCCTCACCGAAGTACGGTTACATCACCGACACGCCGAAGCCGGGTTGGTCAAACGTGGATTTCGTTGGCCCAATCAAGAAGGCTTTGAACGTGCCGATCGCTTGGACGACCGACGTAAACGGCTCCGCTTACGGGGAATACCTGATGGCAACCTTATTTAACCGCCGGATTCACTCCCTGGTTTACTTCACCATTGGGACCGGGGTCGGCGGCGGGGCCGTCATTGACGGGCACTTCGTTGGTGAACAGGGCCACACCGAAATGGGGCACATCCGCGTTAAGCGCCACCCAGATGACCTAGACTTTAAGGGAATCTGCCCGTTCCACGGCGACTGCCTGGAAGGTTTAGTTGCCGGGCCAACCTTCGACGCCCGCTTAGGCAAGCCGGGGAAGGAATTACCGCTGACCGACCACGTTTGGGACATCATGGCATACTACGTGGCCCAAGCGGCTTTAGATACGACCCTGATGTACCGGCCGGCCCAAATCGTCTTCGGTGGTGGGGTCATCTCCGAAGACTTCTTAAAGAAGGTCCGGGCGGAATTCAAGAAGCTCTTAAACGACTACGTGGAAGTGGGCGACCTCGACCAGTACATCACGATGCCGATGGCCAAAAACAACGGTTCGGCCACGATCGGGGACTTTGCCCTCGCGTTGCAGGCGGCCACGGAATAGGGAGTGCGACAGAAATCTCTGATTTCGTAGTCGCACCCCCGCAAACACCAATAGGACTTCAGCGGGGTCGCCAGAACCAATGGAGTCCATTGGTGTACTGCGTTTAAAGTGCGGACCAACCATTGGCAGGCCGTGGGCTAAGCTAGGGGGAAGGTTGGTGAGCACGTTATCTGAGTAACCGTAAAAAAATAAGCATCCAAAATAAGCCCCGTCACGTTCGTTTAACGAACGCGGCGGGGCTTTTAAATTTACCTGCAGCGGAGGTTGGGTCCCGTTTCTTTTAACTAGAATTTCGGCTTATACCGCGCAAAGAGGGCGATTGCTAAGATGGCGGTCAAAAGGTCGGCCACGGCCTGGGCGGCGATGATGCCGTGGTAGCCGAAGAAGTGGGCGAGAATGACGATGGCCACGGTGAAGATGATCCCTTGGCGAGCCAGGGACAAGAGCAGGGCGGGCAGGGCCTTGCCCATTGACTGGAAGACGGTTGTAAAGACCAGGGTGAAGCCGGCTAGAGTTGAAGAGATAACCAGCCAGCGAACCATGATGGCCCCCTCCTTGACGATCGTCGGGTCCTTCATGAACCAGGTGATAATGATCGGGGCTAAGAAGAACATGATCGCCGTCATGACCAGGGCAAAACCACAGACCACTAACAGGTCGAAGCGCAGGGCACTCTGGAAGCGGCGGCGGTCCTTGGCGCCGTAAACGTAACCGATCAGCGGTTGGGCCCCGAAGGCGAAGCCAATGAAGATCATGTTGATGATCATCGATACCTTAAGGGCGATCCCCATGGCGGCGACGGAATCGGCGCCGTAGTCAATTAGGTAGCGGTTGGTTAGGGCCATCGCTAGGGTGGCCATGACGTTGGTGATGCTAGCGGGGATTCCGATCGCGTAGATTTGGCGCTTAAGGTCCCAGGAGACCTTGGTTTCCTTGATCGAGGTGGTCAGCTTTTGGGACTTGGTGCGCAGGTAGTAAATCATTAAAAGGTCACCAATTACGTTGGAGGTGACGGTGGCCAGCGCCGACCCGGCCGCCCCCAGGCCGAGGGTGAAGATGAAGATCGGGTTTAAGACGATGTTGATAATCGTTCCGGTCATCGAGGCCTTCATTGATTCTAGAGCTAACCCCTCGGTGCGCAAGATGTTATTCGGGGCCAGGCCAAAGACGACAAAGGCCGCCCCCCAGGCCATCACGGTGTAATATTCATCGGCGTACTTCCAAGTGGCCTTGCTGGCCCCGAGCAAGTGCAGGGCCTGGTCCTTAAAGATTAACATTAGGGCGGAGACGATGATGCCCCAGAAAAAGGCGGCGTAAAAGGCGTAGCCAGACACGTTGCGCCCCTCTTGATCGCGTTTTTCCCCAAAGAGGCGCGAGATCACGGACGAGCCCCCCAGTCCGAAGATGTCACCAATGGCAATTAGAAGGGTGAAGACTGGGGCCCCCTGCGAAACCCCGGCGACCAGGGCGGGATTTTGGGTTTGGGCGACGAAGAAGGTGTCGACCATGTTGTAAATTAGGGTGACGGCCATCGATAAAACGACCGGCATCGCCAGCGTAAAGTAGACGCGGCGGATCGAAGTGTGTTCAAATAGTTGCTCCATGGTGGGTTTCCCTTCTTAAAAAATATTATATCCATTGTAGGAGAATTGCGAAGGAGCGTGCAAGTGCAAAATTGGTCTAGTCGAAAAAATAAGAAGTTGGAACCGCTACCAACTTAAAAAAGCCCCGTTTGAACCCCACCAAACAAAAGATATCCACAAACCAAGCGGCGCCCCTTGCGAAGGTGATTAGAATGGTCTAATCTTATCAACATTAATTCGGAAGGGGTTGAAGAAAGATGAACGCAGCAAACGTATTGTTCGTGATGGTCGCAAGCATCCTGGTCTTTTTCATGACACCGGGCTTGGCCTTATTCTATGGAGGGTTAAGCGAAAAGAAGAACGTGGTCAACACTTTTATGTCGGTGTACTTCATTTGCGGAGTCGCCGTGATTATGTGGATCATCGTTGGCTACTCCCTGTCGTTTTCCGGTAACGTTTGGGGATTGTTCGGGAATTTACACTGGGCGATGTTTCACCACGTTAACATCTTTGCCCTGACGGCCACCAAGATTCCAACCGGCCTGTACTCGATGTTTCAAATGATGTTTGCCATCATTACCCCGGCCCTCTTCATCGGGGCGGTGGTTGGTCGGGCCCGGCCGTGGTTCATCGTCGCCTTCGTCATCTTCTGGTCGCTCTTGGTTTATTACCCGCTAGTCCACATGGTTTGGGGCGGCGGCATCCTCGGTAAGCTAGGGACGCTCGACTTTGCCGGCGGGACCGTCGTCCACATCAACGCCGGGGTGACGGCCTTGGTCCTCTCCTGGATGGTCGGGCCGCGTTTGCAACGTCACAACGACCAACCGGCCAACTTGGGCTTGGTTTTGATCGGGACTTCCATCCTGTGGCTCGGTTGGTACGGCTTTAACGCCGGTTCGGCCCTAGCGATTGACAACGTGGCCGTTCAAGCCATGTTAACGACGACGGTGGCCACCGCGGCAGCCATGGTCGCTTGGCAACTACTGGAAGTCAGCTTTACCGGGAAGGTTTCCCTAGTCGGTACCTGCACCGGGACCGTCTGCGGGTTGGTGGCGATCACGCCGGCGGCCGGCTACGTCACCATCAGCGGGGCGGTCATGATCGGCCTGGGGGCGTCCATTTGTTCCTACCTCTTCGTAACCTACGCTAAGCCACGTTTGCACCTGGATGACACCCTAGACGCCTTTGGCTGCCACGGGGTTTCCGGGATCTGGGGAAGCATCGCCACCGGACTCTTTGCCACCAGCCAGGTTAACTCCCAAGTTACCGACAACGGACTCCTGTACGGCGGCGGGATGCACCAGTTCTTAGTTCAAATCGTTGCTACCCTAGCCACGATGGTCTTTACCGGGGTAATGTGCTGGCTGATCATCAAGGGCCTGCGCCTCGTGATGCCGGTACGGGTTTCGGCCAGGGAAGAAGCGGTCGGCCTGGACATCACCCAACACGGCGAGCGAATCATGGCCCGCTAATCGATTATTCTTCAACCCAACAATGAAATAAGGGACCGAGAGGAAACAACTTTTCTCCCGGTCCCTTATTTTTTAGTTTTTAGTCAAAATAACCATCATTGCGGTGGTCAACGAAGTGGTGATAGGCGGAAATACATCCGGGATTGGTACCAAATGGGGGCCATCTAGTGAACCAAGCATTGTGATTCCTAACCAAAATCTCTCTAATTCACCCCCGGGAGCGTCAATTAAATGGTAGGCAACATCCTCTGGTAAGCAGTAGTGAAAGTTAGCAGGGGCGTCAGGATACAGTATCTCGTTGACCCTTTGGAGATCATTAATGGTTACGCCATTTGGAAAGTGCTCCCAGAGGACGGCGGGGTCAATTTGCATGGCAAGAGCGAGGCGGTTCGTGAAGTTGGTTTGCATGGTTTGTTCAGCCCTCCGTTTTTAAAGTTATTGTGCCCGAAATGATAGGGGAGGACAAAGAAAAGGGCTAGGAGAAATTCTTCTCCCAACCCTAGCTTAGCCCACGGCCTGCCTAATGGCTGGGTCGCACTCACTCATAACGTGCTCCCCAGCCGCAGACCTAGTGGCTAAGTCCGACCACAGAACACCGCGTACCGCGATAACCTGTGTTCTATCCTTAGCCCACGGCCTGCCTAATGGCTGGGTCGCACTCAACTATTCAAAGTACGCCGCCAACTTCTCCGGCGTCAGGGTCGCCTTGTCTTTGCCGGTCAGGTCGGCTTTGATCTGGCCGTCCTTCAAGACTAAGAGACGGTTGCCATAGTGGATGGCGTCTTCCATGTGGTGGGTGATCATCAGGGCGGTCAACTTGTCTTCGCGGATCCGCTGGTCGGTCGCCGCCATTAAAGTGGCACTGGTGTGGGGGTCGAGCGCGGCGGTGTGTTCGTCTAACAAGAGGATGTCGGGGCGCTTTAGGGTCGCCATCAAAAAGGAGAGCGCTTGGCGTTGACCCCCAGACAGGGCGCCGGTGGCCGTCATTAAGCGGTTTTCCAGCCCGTTATTCATCGTGGCGACCAGGGTCTTAAATTCGGTCAGCCGGGACTTGAGGCGGCGGAAGACCAGGTGGCGGGCCTGACCGCGTTTTTCGGCTAACAAGAGGTTTTCGGCCACCGTCATCCGCGGCGCCGTTCCTAGTTTGGGGTCTTGAAAGACCCGGGCTAAGAACTTGGTCCGCCCCTCCTGGGAGAGGTGGGTGATGTCTTGGCCGTTGTGGAGTAGTTGGCCGCCGTCCGCGGTCAGGTTGCCACCAATTACGTTGAAGAGGGTTGATTTCCCCGCCCCGTTGGTTCCGACGATCGTGATGAAGTCACCGGGGTTGATCGTCAGGTTAATCCCCTTGAGGATCGTGGTTTGGCTGGCGGTGCCGCGGTTGACAACCGTGGTGACGTTTTTTAGTTCGAGAATTAGTTTAGTCATGGGTGGCAACCCCCTTTAAGATTGGCTTCTTGATGTTTAAGATCCGGTCAATTTGCGGGATCATCATGCATAAGGCGAGGACGATTGCAGAGAGTAAGTTGAGGTCGTTGGCCGAAAAACCGAGTTGCAAAACGGCTAGGAGGATCAACCGGTAGAGGATCGACCCCAGGGTAACGGCGACCAGGCGTTGGCCCAGCGTCAGTTCGCCAAAGGCTACTTCACCGATGATGATCGAGGCCAGGGCGATCACGATGGTCCCAATCCCCATGTTGATGTCGGCGTAACCGTTGGACTGGGCGATTAAGGCACCCCCCAGCCCAACCATCCCGTTAGAGATCATCAAGCCAACGATCGTCATCCGGTCGGTCCGGATCCCCATCGAGCGGGCCATGGTGGGGTTATCCCCGGTGGCGATGAAGGCCTGGCCGTAATCGGTGTTTAAAAAGAAGATTACTAAAACCGTCACGATCACAATCACGGTGAAACCGAGCACCACCGAGTCAAAGTACTGGGGCAGGCTCTTTAAGAAACCGTTGGAAAAGAGGGTGGTTTGGCCGAGCAGGGAGGTGTTGGACTTGCCCATGATCCGCAGGTTAATTGAGTAAGCGGCGGTCATGGTGAGGATCCCGGCTAAGAGGCTGGGAATCTTTCCCTTGGTGGTTAACAGCCCGGTGACTAATCCGGCGAGCATTCCGGCCCCGGTGGCGGCTAGTGAAGCCAAGAGCGGGTTGACCCCGTGGACGATCAGGGTCACGGCGACGGCCGCCCCGAGCGGGAAGGTCCCTTCTACGGTCATGTCGGTAATGTTTAAAATGCGGAAACTAAGGTAAAGGCCGAGGCCAAGTAGCGCCCATAAGAGCCCCTGGCCGATGGCGGATGTGATTAGAGTCATTATTTAAATACCTCCCCGTGATCTTCGGCAGCCTTTTCGAAGGCCTTTGGTACCTTGAGGCCCAGCTTATTAGCCTGCTTGAGGTTTAAGACTGGTTCCCCGTGACGAATGTATTCGATGGCGGTGGTTTCCGGCTTGGCCTTGCCCTTTAGAATGGCGACGACCACCTTGGCCCCTGCCACCCCGAGCTTGTACTGGTTGATACTGTAGGTGGCAACCCCGCCGTCTTTGACCATCGTGTCGGCCGCCGGGAAGACCGGCTTATTAGCGGCGTCGGCGTTTTTAACTAGCGTTTTCATCGCCCCGGCAATCGTGTTGTCGGTGGGCACGATGACGGCGTCAACTTCAGACAGCATTTGCTGGGAAACCTGGTCCAAGTCGTTGGAGTTAGCGATCGAATAGGACTTAAGGTTTAAGCCCATCTTCTTAGCCTGGGCGACGAATTGCTTGTGTTCTGATTCGGCTGACGGGTCCGAAGAAGTGTAGATGATCCCGAGGGTCTTGGCGTTTGGCATGAACTGGTGGACCAAGCGCAGTTGATCGGCGACCGGGGCCTGGTTGGAGATCCCGGTGATGTTGCCGCCCGGCTTTTTATCATTTTTAATCAGGCCGGCGCCCTTCGGATCGGTGACCGCCCCCAAGACGATCGGGATCTTCGTGGTGGCGTTGGCTAGGGCCTGGCTGGCTGGGGTGGTGATCCCAAACAGGACCGTGGAGTGGTCATTCACCAGCTTGGTGGCCATCGTCTTTAAGTTTGACTGGTCGCCCTGGGCGTTTTGGTATTCGATGGTGACGTTTTTACCGTCCTTGTAGCCCTCCTTAGCTAGTTCGTCGACAAAGCCCTTGTAGATTTGGTCCAGGGCCGGGTGGTGCATCAGGGTTAAGACCCCAATTTTAGGCTTGCTGGTGGTGGTGAGGCTGCCCCCCTCCTTAAAGAAGGCGACCCCCAAAAAGGCCACGAGCAAGACGATCAGTGTGTACATCCGCTTCATTGATTTTTCTCCTTTCCAAAATAAAAGGGGTCCGCGTTTAACGGGCCCCTTTTGGGAAAAAAGAAACGCCCGTACGTGGATCCGTACGAGCGCCAAAGTATGCTTTGAAGCCGGTACAGATGCAATCTGAAAGATCCCAGGTTGCATCCGTAAACGGTCAACCTGAGTTACCGGCTTTGCCAGGCGTTATTCACTTGGATAAATGGGTTACTCATGTTGACTGCTCCTCTCGTTTGATTTGTAACCACTATACCGGAGGGGCGCTCAACCTGTCAACTAAAAAATGAGAATAATTTAATTTGTTTGTTAGAAAGTGAGTGCGAACCAACCTTCTCGACAGGCCGTATGGCTAAGCTAGGACGGGGGTTAACGCAGAATGTGTTGTTCTCCGGCCTGCTTAGGCACTAGGCCTGTGGTTGGTGAGCACGTTATCTGTGTAACCTGCGAGAATAGGGCCTGGGGAGATTTCTTCCATGTGCACGATTATTGGACTGGTTGGTTCGCACTTCCTATTAGTGTTACAATTAATCATTAGACTGAAAACGGGGGATTGATTTTCATGGCAGTACTAGACGTGTCCGGTTTGACGATGAGCTTCGCCGATAAAAAGCTCTACGATGACGCCAACTTCCAATTGGAACGTGGCGAACACATGGGGGTGGTCGGACAAAACGGGGCCGGCAAGTCGACTCTAATTAAGATCTTGATCGGCCAGCTCTTACCGGTCGCCGGGCGGGTCCAGTGGCAAAAAAACACCAAGATCGGCTATTTGGACCAGTACGTCGACATTCCGGCCGGGATGAACTTGATCGACTTCTTGCACACCGCCTTTGCCGACTTGTACGCCATCAACGACCAGATGAACCAACTCTACCAAGACTACGCCACGAAAATGGACGACCGGCTCTTGACCCGGGCCGGGCGCTTGCAAGAAGAACTCGACGCCCATAATTTCTACGGGCTGGAGACCGAAATCGAGCGGGTGATGGCCGGGTTGGGCTTAAACGAACTGGGCAAGGAGCATGTGGTTGCCGAGATGTCCGGGGGGCAGCGCTCTAAGATTATTTTGGCCAAGATGCTCTTGGAAAACCCGGACGTGATCCTTCTGGACGAACCGACCAACTACCTAGATACCGCCCACATTGAGTGGTTGATCGAGTACTTAAACGACTTCGCCGGGGCGGCGATGATCATTTCCCACGACTACGACTTCTTGGAACGGGTCACCAACACGATCGTCGACGTCTCCTTTGGCAAGATTACCAAGTACCGGGGCAGCTTTAAGCAGGCGATGCGCCAAAAAGAGGAGAAAAAGGCCCTCCAGGAGCGCGAGTACGAAAAACAACAGGAGGTCATCGATAAGGCCGAACACTTCATCAGGAAGAACAAGGCCGGTTCCAAGTCGACGATGGCCAAGTCGCGTGAAAAGATGCTGGCCCGGATGACCCGGATCGACCCGCCGGAGGATAACTTGAAGGCCTCCTTTAACTTCCCTTACGAAAACACCGGCTCGGCCAACGCCTTGCGGGTCGAAAACATCCAGGCTGGTTACGGCAAGCCACTCTTGGCGCCGGTTACCTTTTCGATGACCGGGGGCGAAAAGCTGCTCTTCTCCGGCTTTAACGGGGTCGGTAAGTCAACCTTGATTAAGACGATTTTGGGTAAGATCCCGGCGCTATCAGGGACCAGTACCTTCTCCCCGTCGGCGAAGATTAGCTACTTTGACCAGGACCTGATTTGGGATGACCCAACCAAGACGCCCCTACAAACGATTCAAGACCAGTTCCCGACCATGTTACCCAAGACGATTCGCCAGCGCTTAGCCAAGGCCGGCATCAACGCCGCCAACGCCCAAAAGCCAATGAACCTCTTGTCCGGGGGGGAACAGACCAAGGTCAAACTGGCCCTCTTGGAGCTGACGCCCAGCAACTTCTTGATCCTAGACGAGCCGACTAACCACCTCGACGACGAAACCAAGGAGGGGCTCAAGCGGGCCCTGCAAAATTTCCCGGGCAATTTAATTTTGGTTTCCCACGAGCAGTCCTTTACCAACGGCTGGCTGGATAAGGTCTTAAACGTCGAAAAATTAAGCCTTAAAAAATAGGGGTGCGCACTGTTAAACAAGAATTTAACCGCCAAGGAACCAGCCACGCCAATCCTTGGTATAATGGCCTTATACAAGGGGGACCACGATGACTGAACGAATTAAGATTTTTTCCCACAACGACTTGGATGGCTTTGGGGCGCCGTACCTGCTCCAAGCCGTTCAGGAGACCGTTTTTCCGGACACGACCTTTGACATTGATAACATCGGTGCCGGCCGGATCGACGAGTACTTTGACCGCTGGTTGCACAGCCCGGAAGCCGGTAGCTTCACCGATGTGTACATCATGGACATGACGCCGGACTCCGAGCACACTTTCCAGGAACTAAACGCCAACTTCGCCAATCACTGGCTGGTGTTTGACCACCACGAAAGCGAGGCCGAGGCCCGTCAGAAGCACGCCGCTAACGTGGTCACCCAAGCAGATGCGGACGTTAACCCGAGCGCGGCTAGCCTCGCTTGGGACTGGTTGACCACCCAGCCGCGGTTTGACCAGCTTAGTGCTGACCGGCGCCGCGACTTGGCCTACCTGATCGAGCTGATCCGGGCCTACGATACCTGGGACTGGCAAAACGACCCGAACATGAGCCAGGAGGTCCGGGTGGCCGCCGACGAGTTCGACCAGCTCTTCTGGTTCTACCCGCTCAGTCACTCGGCCGAGTTTGTCGAGCAGGTCTTTGCCCAGGGCTGGGAGCAGTACCGCCAGCAAAACGACCTGCTGGTCCAGACGCTGAATGACCGCCGAGACCACTACTTAAAGGGGCACTTAAAGGACCTGATGATCGAAGAAATCGCCGGTCACAAGTGGGGGATCGTCTACGCTAGCGACTACAAGTCCGAGATTGCCCACCGGCTGATGGAGGAAAACCCGGAGGTCGACGCGGCAATGGTCGTCGCCCCTACCAGCGTTTCCCTGCGGTCTAACGGCAAGGTCGACGTAGCTCAGTTTGCCGAGCAGTACTTCCGCGGTGGTGGCCACGCCGATGCCGCCGGCGGCCGCTTGGACGTTAACCTGATCCAAGTCGGAGAGCAAGCGGTGATCGACTTCGTCAAGGAAAAGATCGCCAACCAAGCAGAAGAAGCCAAGGAAGAAGAAACCACCCTCGCCGACAGCCTCGACCCGGAGCTGGCGGCTAAGATGGCGGCACTGTTTAAGAAGTGAGTGTGACCAACCTCCTCGACAGGTCGTATGACTAAGCTAGGACGGGGGTTAGTGCGGCACGCACTGTTCTCCGCCCGTACTTAGGCACTAGGCCTGTGGTTGGGAACACGTTATCTGTGTAATAGAAGTCAAAATCCCCAGTTAAGGAGTTCTTCCTTAGCTGGGGATTTATTTTTGCCTAAAATATAGCACCAACGGCCAGCCAATCAAGAGAATGATCATCCCGACCCAGACACCCGCCAGCCTAGCGCCCAAGAAATCGGGGCCAGACCAGTCTGGTGGGTGGAGAGGTTATAAAGCCCCACCCCCAGTAAGTAAAGCAAGCTGGGCAGGCCAAAGGCTTTGGCGAGTTTTTTAATCATTGGTGATCACAACCTTGGTGCCTTCCTTGATGTTTTCGTAGAACCACTTGGCGTCCGGCACGGATAAACGGACGCAACCGTGGGAGGCAGCCTTTTTACCGAGTTGTTTTGCTTCAGAAAGTTTGTAATTACCGGATTCATCGGTTGGGACGGAGTGGAAGAGATACTCACCGTGGTTTAACCAGGAAACCCAGTAATGGGCCCCTTCACCACTCTGTTGACTGTAAAAGTAAGTCCCCCGCTCAGCCTGGATGTAATAAGTCCCGGTTGGCGTATCGTTTTTACCGGTCCCGGTTGAGCAATACATCGTGTATAAGATCTTGCCGTTATCGATTAGGTAAACCCGCTGTTTCTTCTTGGAAACCTTGATCCACAGGTCGGGGTGGGCGTTGACGTCCGGGTAGGCGACCGTTTCCGATGACTTTTGCCAGTCAATTGGTGTCCGCATGACCGAACTAGTTTCTGATGTACTTGAAGAGCTGGCTTCGTTGGCGGTATCGACCCGGTGGTTACCCAAGAGGTTGGCAAACCCGATCGCCACGACTAAGGCGAGGGCAACGGCGAGCAGGCCGCGTTTTAATGAAGACCGCATTCTGATCCTCCTTTGATTTTCACTAATAGCTGGATTGTAGCACACTTTCACGAGCGGTGACCACCTTCCAGGTAATGGTAACCAAAGTTTAACCAAGTCGTAATCCCGACCGGTCGATCACTTAGTTAACGAAGTGACAATCTGAACGGTGATGAGTTCGGCATTAAATTAAATTTTTCTCATCAGATCCATGACGGGGGTCAAGAAAGGGCAGAGGGGAGGCCCCGTTAATCAGGAATAGCGGTGGGGAACAAAGTGGTTGATCACGAAGAATATTAAATTATTCTAATTTTAATTAATAACTAAATCTAGTACAATCACAACCACAACATCTTGTGATTGGAGTGCAATGAATGGCTAAAGAAATCAATATCTTGTATATCTCGTTGAGTGGCAACACCCGAGATTTTGTGCGGCGCTTAACGGACTACTACCAAGACCTGGGGGTGGTGGTGAATTCGATTAACGTCCGTGAGAAACCGGACCGCCAAAAACTGACGGCGCCCTTCGTGACGATTTTGCCGGCCTTTTTAAACGGTGGCAACGGTCGCGATAACGGCTACAGCGAAATTTTATCACCGGCGCTGGGCCACTACCTCGCCTACGAAGGCAACTACCACCGCTGTTACGGGATCATCGGCAGCGGCAACCGTAACTTTAACCGCCAGTTCGCCCTGACGGCTAAGCAGTACGCCAAGCGGTTCGGTTTTCCCTACCTGACCGACTTTGAACTACGGGGCAGCGACAACGACATCACCCGGATCGGCCAACTGCTACTGGAACGGTCCCAGGCTTTTGAGGAGGAACAAGCATGACGGAAGAACGAACGGATCCACAATCCTATTTTTACTACAACAATCTAGTTAACATCCCGGAAAATGGCTCAATTGCCGTCCATTACGATCAGGACGCCTTAAAGGCCTACTTTAAAGACCACATCATTCCCCAAACGGTTCGCTTTCAAAGCCCCGCAAAACGGCGG
>OLPK01001041.1_pt1 | contig 21331 bp, 19 predicted proteins | sample 1672261 | NCBI WGS metagenome assembly OLPK01 (sample SAMEA3136665, study PRJEB25190) | human gut metagenome
TACAAATCGACACACCAGAAGAATACCAAGGATCTGTTATCCAAAGCCTTTCTGAACGTAAAGGTGAAATGTTGGATATGATTGCAACTGGTAACGGTCAAACTCGTTTGGTCTTCCTTGTTCCAGCGCGTGGGTTGATTGGGTACTCAACAGAGTTCTTGTCAATGACACGTGGTTACGGAATCATGAACCACACCTTTGACCAATACTTGCCAGTGATTCCAGGAGAAATTGGTGGACGTCACCGTGGTGCTCTTGTTTCCATCGATAACGGAAAAGCAACGACATACTCGATCATGTCTATTGAAGAACGTGGTACGATCTTTGTCAATCCAGGTACAGAAGTTTACGAAGGAATGATCATTGGGGAAAACTCTCGTGAGAACGACTTGACCGTAAACATTACGAAAGCCAAACAAATGACCAACGTTCGTTCAGCTACTAAGGACCAAACAGCGGTTATCAAGACTCCTCGTATCTTGACCTTGGAAGAATCTCTTGAGTTCTTGAACGACGATGAGTACATGGAAGTAACACCTGAATCTATCCGTTTGCGGAAACAAATCTTGAACAAAGCAGAACGCGAAAAAGCAAATAAAAAGAAAAAATCAGCAGCTGCTGAATAATACGGAAAGAAAGGAGAAGCAAAATGGTCTATTTTATCTTAGGAATTTTGATTCTCCTTTTTTACCTTTTTATGACCCCAAAAAGTATTCGTGGTACCTTAAACAGTGTCACAATGGTGGTCTTGATCGTCTCCATTATCGTACTGACTTGTCTCGCTATTTTTCAGATATTCCAACTACCGTCTGAGTTTTTTGTCGGTGCCTTTCTCGCCTTTGTTGGCTACCTGGCTTTGGTGGATATTTCCAAAATGACGACCAAACAGAAAAAATAAACGCTGACGTGATTTTTAAAGCCCTTTGGGCTTTTTAATTTTGCTAAAAAAAGGTAAAATAGAGAGTGATAAAAATGGAGCGAAGAAATCATGAAATTTGTGAAACAATTTGAAAATAAAAAGGTTCTTGTATTAGGTTTGGCTAAGTCAGGCGAGTCAGCTGCCCGTTTGTTGGATCGCTTAGGAGCGATTGTGACCGTCAATGATGGCAAACCTTTTGAAGAAAATCCAGCAGCACAAAGTTTACTGGAAGAAGGGATTAAAGTTGTGACAGGAGGTCACCCTCTGGAACTGTTGGATGAAGACTTTGCCGTCATGGTCAAAAATCCAGGAATCCCTTATACGAATCCGATGGTCGAAAAAGCGCTTGAAAAGGGCATTCCCGTCCTCACTGAAGTGGAATTGGCCTATCTGATTTCGGATGCGCCAATTATTGGGATTACAGGATCAAACGGAAAAACGACGACGACAACCATGATCGGGGAAGTCTTGACGGCTGCCGGCCAAGGTGGTCTATTGTCTGGGAATATCGGTTTTCCAGCAAGCCAAGTTGCACAAACAGCAACAGAAAAGGATGTTCTGGTCATGGAATTGTCTTCTTTCCAATTGATGGGAATTGAAGCCTTCCATCCAGAGATTGCAGTGATTACCAACCTCATGCCAACCCATATCGACTATCATGGTTCTTTTGAAAATTATGTAGCCGCCAAATGGAATCTTCAAAAGAATATGACAGAAAAAGATGTCATTGTCTTGAACTTCAACCAAGATTTGGCCAAGGAACTGGCGACAAAAACCAAGGCAAGGGTCCTTCCATTTTCAACGGTCGAAAAAGTGGATGGGGCTTATTTGGAAGATGGACTTCTCAAGTTTAAGGGAGAAGTTGTTATGCGAGCAGATGAACTGGGGGTTCCAGGTAGCCACAATGTAGAGAATGCCTTGGCAACGATTGCGGTTGCAAAAGTCCGGGGTGTGGAGAATGAGGTCATTAAAGAAACCTTGTCAGCCTTTGGAGGAGTGAAACACCGTCTTCAATATGTGGATGAAATTCAAGGTGTCAAATTCTACAATGATAGCAAATCGACCAATATTCTAGCAACACAAAAAGCTCTTTCTGGTTTTGATAACAGCAAGGTGATCTTGATTGCAGGGGGGCTCGATCGTGGCAATGAATTTGATGAATTGGTACCTCACATTACTGGCCTAAAGGAAATGGTGATTCTAGGGGAATCAGCTCCACGAGTGAAACGCGCAGCCGATAAAGCAGGCGTCCCTTATGTCGATGCGGCAGATGTAGCGGATGCGACAAAGAAAGCCTTCGACTTGGCTAGCCCCGGAGATGTTGTACTACTAAGTCCTGCTAATGCCAGCTGGGATATGTATCCGAATTTTGAAGTGCGTGGGGATGAATTCCTTGCTACAGTAAAAGGGTTGAAATAAGATGAAAAAAATAATGTTTACTGGTGGGGGAACCGTGGGACATGTGACCCTTAATCTCCTCTTGATTCCAAAATTTATCGAAGATGGATGGGAAGTTCATTATATTGGGGACAAAAAAGGAATCGAATACCAAGAGATCAAAAAGTCTGGCTTAGACGTACGCTTCCATTCAATTGCAACGGGGAAATTGCGCCGTTATTTCTCTTTCCAAAATATGATGGATGTGTTCAAGGTGGCTTGGGGAACGCTCCAGTCCATTGCAATCCTGCTTCGTGTGCGCCCACAAGTTCTCTTCTCAAAAGGGGGATTTGTCTCTGTGCCACCAGTGATCGCAGCTAGACTCACGCGTGTCCCTGTCTATATCCATGAGTCCGATCTCTCGATGGGATTGGCCAATAAAATTGCTTATAAATTCGCCACCAAGATGTACACAACTTTTGAGCAAGCACATGGTTTGACAAAGAGTGCGCATATCGGTGCGGTAACCAAGGTCACAGATCATATTCCGACAACTTCTGAAGAATTAGAAGAAAAAACAAAAGGTTTCCGAAAAGGCTTGCCGACCCTTCTCTTTGTCGGAGGATCAGCCGGTGCGCGTGTCTTTAATGAATTTGTGACAGAGCATCAAGCAGAGCTCTTGCAGCACTACAATATCATCAATTTGACAGGCGATTCAACATTGAATCAGGCTGAGGGCGGTTTGTATCGAGTGGATTATGTAACGGATCAGTATTTGCCCATGCTCCAGAAGGCTGATTTAGTGGTCACTAGAGGTGGAGCTAATACCTTATTTGAACTCTTGGCCATGAACAAACTCCACCTGATCGTACCGCTAGGAAAAGAAGCCAGCCGTGGCGATCAGATTGAAAATGCCCAATATTTTGTGGATAAAGGTTATGCAGAGCAATTGCAGGAAGATCAATTGACGCTCGAAACCTTTAATGAAACCATTCAAGAAATGTTGAAGCAAAGCCAAGTCTACCACCAAGCAATGGAAAAATCGACAGAGCTCCTTTCACTAGACGATTTTTATGGCCTGCTTCAAAAAGATATCAGTAAGGGAAAAGATGACGGACGACAATAAAAAAACGCCAACGGATGACAAAATTACAGAATTGTCAGCCTGGCAAAAAAGAAACAAAGAATATTTAGAAAAAAAAGCGCTTGAAAAAGCGGAAGAAGCTGAAACAGAGGAAACTGAAAGCGAAGAAGCAAAAGAAGACGAAAACCTTTCAGAAAAAGAAACAGCTTCCGTCTCAGAGGAAGAATCTGAAGAAATAGAAGAGTCTGAAGAGGAAAATGAATCTGAGGCCGAAGAGGATCCAGATGCGGATGGAGAAGGTTCAGAAGGAGAAGAGGATGATCCGGCTGTAGAGGAGCTAGATCCTTCAGAGAAGCAAGAGAAAAAGCCTTCATTCTTTAAAGGATTAAAGACGAAAAAGCCAAAGAAGGAACCGACAGTGGCAAAACGCCATATCTATCGTGCCCTTCCGGTTATCGGAATCAGCTCGATTGTCGCCCTTCTCTCCATCTATTTTTTAAGTCCCTTGTCCACACAGAAAGTGATTGAATTTTCAGGGAACAAAGCGGTTGATCAGCAACTCTTGTATGAAAAAAGTCGCATCAAGGAAGAAGATTATACTCTGACGACCTTCCTTCATAAATCGGTCTATGAACAAAATATGAAAACGGCTAGTCCATGGATCAAAGAGGTTCACATGCATTATCAATTTCCTGTGACCTTTAAAGTCAATATCGTGGAACACAAAGTGGTTGCCTATTATGTGACCGGAGAAGACCACTATCCAGTATTGGAAAATGGAGAAGTCGTTGAGACAGTAACTCCAGCTTCGGAATTGCCGTCCTCCTATATTAGCTTGAAATTCTCAGATCGAGAATTGGTTAGACAGTTTGTCCAAGAAATGAAGTCTATTTCTTCTTCCATTACGGATAAAATTGTTTCGGTAGATCTGACTCCGAGCAAGGTCACCAAGGATCTGGTGACCATCACTATGAAAAACGATAATAAAATCTTGGTGCCTGTTTCCCAAATTACCCGCAAGCTTCCTTATTATAAAGCCATCAGTAAGCAATTAGACGATGATTCTACCATTGATATGGAGGCTGGAGTCTTCAGCTATAGTGAACAATCCATCGCAGATGCCAAAGAGAAAGCTGAAAAAGAAAAGGCTGAAAGTCCAGAAAAGCAAGAAGAACATTCTGAGGAAGCAAGCCAAGAACAGAATCAAGAACAGAATCCAGAAGGAGAAAATTCTTCTGGGAATGAGTAAAGCCCATAAATTATCTCAAATAATTGAAGAAAAAATGTCCATTTTAGGCTTCTTTGTGATATAATGAAGTTTGGATAGTTCCAACTAAAAGGGCTATAAATAGATGTAAAGTGAAAACAAATAAAGAGAGAGGACTGGTGTAATGGCTAGAGACGGCTTTTTTACAGGTTTAGATATCGGTACTAGTTCAATAAAAGTATTGGTGGCAGAACATGTCAATGGAGAAATGAATGTAATTGGAGTCAGCAATGCAAAAAGTGCTGGCGTCAAAGATGGAATTATAGTAGATATCGAAGCTGCTTCAAATGCAATTAAAAATGCAATCAGCCAAGCTGAAGAAAAAGCAGGGATTTCAATCAATCTAGTCAATGTTGGGTTGCCTGCAAACTTACTACAAATCGAAGCAACTCAAGGAATGATTCCAGTCACAAGTGATTCGAAAGAAATCACAGATGCAGATGTTGAAAATGTTGTCAAATCTGCACTCACAAAAAGTATGACACCGGATCGTGAAGTAATCACCTTCATTCCTGAGGAATTCACAGTTGATGGTTTCCAAGGGATCCGCGATCCACGCGGAATGATGGGGATCCGACTTGAAATGCGTGGCCTTCTTTATACAGGACCTCGTACAATCTTGCACAATTTGCGTAAAACCGTTGAACGTGCAGGCTTACAAGTTGAAAACATCATCATTTCACCGCTTGCGATGATCAAAACAGTCTTGAATGAAGGCGAACGTGAATTCGGAGCAACGGTGATCGATATGGGTGGTGGCCAAACAACGGTGGCATCTGTTCGTAGCCAAGAACTTCAATTTACAAATATCTACCAAGAAGGTGGCGATTATGTTACCAAAGATATTTCTAAAGTATTGAAAACTTCTCAAAAATTGGCAGAAGGCTTGAAGTTCAACTATGGTGAGGCCTATGTGCCATCTGCTGGAAACGAAGTCTTCCATGTAGAAGTCATCGGTGAAGTAGAGCCAGTTGAAGTGACTGAGAAGTATTTAGCTGAAATCATTTCAGCACGTATCAAACACATCTTTGAGCAAATCAAACAAGACCTTGAGAGAAGACATTTGTTGGATCTTCCTGGTGGTATTGTGATTATCGGTGGAGGTGCGATTCTTCCTGGTGTTGAAGAATTGGCTCAAGAGGTCTTTGGTGTAAATGTGAAATTGTTTGTTCCAAATCAAATTGGAATTCGCAATCCAGCTTTTGCCCATGTAATTAGCTTGTCTGAATATGCAGGCAATTTGACAGATGTGGATATTATTGCTCAAGCTGCGGTTCGTGGAGACGAAGTCTTGCGTCAACAACCGATTCAATTTGATCGACCTGTGCAACCACAAGTACAACCACAACCTGCTGCTCCAGCACAACCGGTAGTACCTGCATACAATGCTGAGAAGATTGAATCTCCAGTGGATGCTCAAGAAATTCCAGCAGCAAGCAATGATAGCAAACAAGAACCAAAAACTACATTCACAGACCGAATGAAAAATTTGATCGGTAATATGTTTGATTAAGGAGTGTAAGTATTTATGACATTTTCATTTGACACAGCAGCGGCACAAGGTGCAGTAATTAAAGTAATCGGTGTCGGTGGCGGTGGCGGTAACGCCATCAATCGTATGATTGACGAAGGCGTTGCCGGTGTAGAATTCATCGCAGCTAATACAGATGTTCAAGCACTTTCAAGTGCAAAAGCTGAAACAGTTATCCAATTGGGTCCAAAATTGACTCGTGGATTGGGTGCTGGAGGTCAACCTGAAGTTGGTCGTAAGGCAGCTGAAGAAAGCGAAGAAGTGTTAACAGAAGCTTTGCAAGGTGCAGACATGGTCTTCATCACTGCAGGGATGGGTGGAGGATCTGGTACAGGTGCTGCACCAGTCATCGCTCGTATTGCAAAAGCAGTAGGTGCTTTGACAGTAGCCGTTGTCACTCGTCCATTCGGGTTTGAAGGTTCAAAACGTGGCAACTTCGCTATTGAAGGGATCAACGAACTTCGCGAACATGTAGATACCTTGTTGATTATTTCTAATAACAACTTGCTTGAAATTGTAGACAAGAAGACACCACTTCTTGAAGCTTTGAGTGAAGCAGATAACGTTCTTCGTCAAGGTGTTCAAGGGATCACTGACTTGATCACAAGTCCTGGATTGATCAACCTTGACTTTGCAGACGTGAAGACTGTTATGGAAAACAAAGGAAATGCCCTCATGGGTATTGGTGTTGGTAGCGGTGAAGAACGCGTTATCGAAGCGGCTCGTAAAGCCATTTACTCTCCACTTCTTGAAACTACAATTGATGGTGCAGAAGACGTGATCGTCAACGTAACAGGTGGTTTGGATATGACATTGATCGAAGCTGAAGAAGCTTCAGAAATTGTAAACCAAGCTGCAGGTCACGGAGTGAACATCTGGTTGGGTACATCTATTGATGAATCTCTTAAAGATGAAATCCGCGTGACGGTTGTTGCAACTGGTGTCCGTCAAGACAAGGTAGAACGCGTTAGCGGCATTGCTTCCTCACAACGTCCTTATAAAACAGGACCACGTGAACAACGCCCACAAGCTGCACCATTTGACCGTGAATTTGATTTGAAACAAGATGTTGAATTGCCAACAACTCCAAGTCGTCCAGCGGTAGAACCAAACCGTGGCTCAGCCTTTGGTGATTGGGATATTCGTCGTGAGAATATCGTTCGCCAAACTGAACCAACATCAACACATCAAGTTGATCGTTACGTAGATTCATCTTCAGATGATGATGAATTGGAAACACCACCATTCTTCCGGAATCGTTAATCATGAATCTGGTAGAGAATGCTGATCTTGTTCGGCAACAAGTAGAAACAGCAAGAAACAAAGCTAACCGTCAAGATCAAGTAAATGTGATAGCTGTCACCAAGTATGTGGATGTTGCCACAACAGAAGCACTGGTGAAAACAGGTATCCAACATATCGGTGAAAATCGTGTCGATAAATTCCTAGAAAAGTATCAAGCTCTAAAAGAGTATGACCTCACTTGGCACTTGATTGGGAGCCTCCAACGGCGGAAAGTAAAAGACGTGATCAATCTTGTCGATTACTTTCATGCCTTGGATTCGGTGAAGCTGGCTCAAGAAATTCAAAAGCGAGCAGAACACCCAATCAAGTGTTTCCTCCAAGTGAACATTTCTGGTGAAGAAAGTAAGCATGGATTTGCACCCGATGAACTGGATGATGTTTTAGCGGAAATCGCACAGCTGGACAAAATTGAAATTGTTGGTTTAATGACGATGGCTCCTTTTGAGGCTAGTCAAGAAGAGTTGCAGGATATTTTTTCAAAAACTCACCAACTTCAGAAACAACTAGAAAAGAAACAATTAAAAAATATGCCTTTTTCAGAACTAAGTATGGGTATGAGTCGTGACTTTGAAGTAGCCATTGCGAACGGAGCGACTTATGTAAGAATTGGGACATCATTTTTTAAATAGGAAAGAACTATGTCATTAAAAGATAAATTTAACAACTTTATTGACTACTTCACAGAAGACGGTGAAGAAGTAGAAGTTCGCGAGGCAAAAGCAGCTGGGGCGGAAACACAACCAGTTCCACAGCCACAGCCGACTCCTCAAGTGACTTCTCCACGTCCACAGATTAGTCAAAGAGAACCAGTAAAACCAAAACCGACTCCTGTCGCACCTGTTACGACTCCAGTGTCTACAGCGGCAGTGAAGGAACCTGTTTCAACAACGAAAAATACATCTGAAAATATTACTCGCTTGCATGAACGTCAACGTGAATTGGCTGCTAATCGTGCGAATACAGATGAAAAGATTACCATTGATGTACGCTATCCCCGCAAATACGAGGAAGCGACTGAAATTGTTGATCTATTACTATCTAATGAGAGTATCTTGATTGACTTCCAATATATGACTGAAGTACAAGCACGTCGTTGTTTAGATTATTTGGATGGAGCTCGTTATGTTTTAGCAGGAAATCTTCGTCGTGTTGCAAGTACCATGTACTTGTTGACTCCAATTAATGTAGTCGTTAACATTGAAGATATCCGCCTTCCAAATGATGTGGAAGTGACAGAATTTGACTATGATATGAAACGTAATCGTTAAGATGGTTATCTTTCAATACTTATCAAATATCATTCAAATCTATTCCATCATTCTTGTCATCTATGCCTTACTATCTTGGTTCCCTGGGGCACCTCAGAGTACTCTTGGACAAATGGTTCACCGCCTAGTTGAACCATTTTTGAGCCTTTTTAGAAAGTTACCATTGCAGTTTGGGGGCTTGGATTTTACAGTTCTGGTAGCACTTTTGGTCTTGAACTTGATGAATCAGTTGTTAGCCCGCTTGTTCCTACTTTTGATTGGATAGAATACGATGGGACAGACAGAGATTTACCAACATTTCAATCGCGAAGATCACGAATTCATTGATCGCTGTATTGAATTGTCTGAAAGAGTGGTGGAACGCTATTCTGTTGAGGTGACGGGTTTTTTAAACCCTCATCAGGTCACTATTTTACGAAATGTCGCGGCAAGCTACCAATTACAGGTCTTTGCTTCCAGTGATGAGCAGAAAATGGAGTATGCCAAGGTTATTGTTGCTCCAGATTATTACCAATTAGATCCAAGTGACTTTGATCTGGCCCTATTAGAAATGGTCTATGCTTCAAAATTTCATCACTTGACTCATTCCCAGGTACTGGGAACCATTGTTCACCAATTGGGTGTGGAGCGCAAGTCCTTTGGAGATATTCTGACGAGTGATGGAAAGATCCAAGTATTTGTTGAACAGTGTTTTGTTCACTATTTCATGGATCACATCCAGAAAATTTCTCGAGTACCTGTTAAGCTGAGGGAAGTTTCTCTCTCTGAACAAATGATCGTAGAGGAAGAAAGCCAGCAGCGAGATATTCTCGTGTCGAGTTATCGGTTAGATAAGGTGATTGCTGGGACCTTCAAGCTTTCGCGCTCACAAGCTAGTCAGTTGATTAGTTCTGGTTTAGTGAAAGTTAACTATGCGACGACTTCCAATGTTAGCTATGCTGTAGGTCTGAATGATTTAGTCAGTGTCCGACGCTTTGGGCGTCTTAAAATTGTTTCTGAAAATGGTATTTCAAAGAGTGGAAAATATAAAGTAACTGTTGAAGTACTCTTAAGTAAAAAATGAGGAGGAGTTATGGCTCTTACTGCTTTAGAAATTAAAGATAAAACTTTTGGCGTTAAATTTAGAGGGTATGATGCGAACGAAGTAGAAGAATTTCTAGATATCGTTGTTCGCGATTATGAAGATCTTGTTCGTTTAAATCATGATCAAGAAGCAAAAATTCAAGCTCTTGAAGAACGCTTAAACTATTTTGATGAAATGAAGGATTCATTGAGTCAATCTGTTTTGATTGCACAAGATACTGCGGAACGTGTCAAACAAGCCGCTAACGAACGTTCTGAAAATATTGTTCGTCAAGCTGAACAAGATGCACAACACTTAGTAGATGAAGCAAAACAAAAAGCAAATGAAATCCTTCGTCATGCAACGGATAATGCCAAGAAGGTTGCCGTTGAAACAGAGGAATTGAAGAACAAGACACGCGTCTTCCATCAACGTTTGAAATCAACAATCGAAAGCCAATTGAGCATTATCGATACACCTGAATGGGATGAAATTCTTCGTCCAACAGCTATGTACATTCAAACAAGTGATGAAGCTTTCCGTGAAATTGTGGAGAAAGCTTTGGGTGAATCAGTTCACCATCATCATGCAGAAGATGATAACATTGATTTGACTCGTCAATTCTCTCCAGCTGAAATCGAAGAATTGCAAAAACGCATCGAAGCTGCTAATTTAGAATTGGGTGCAACACAAGCGTTTGAAGGTTTGAATGAAAAAGTTCAATCCGCTTTAGAAGAAGCAGAGCACGCTCGTCATGAAAATGAAGAAGTTGTTGCGGTTGAAGAAACTGTTCAACCAGAAGATGATGCAAATCGTGAATCTGTCAATATTTTATAATTTTGTAAAAACAGGTCCATTAATGATAGGTCTAGCGAGCAGATGATGGTGGAAGATCTGCACTCCCTCTTAATGGATGATCCTTTTACAGTATTCGTTCTGAACCCTTGAGTAAGAACGGACGTTTCCCTCGTTACGGGATGAGAGGAGAAGGTCGCTTGCGACTTCTCGAACAAAGGTGGTACCACGAGCAATCGTCCTTTTTAGGATGCTCGTGTTTTTTTATAGCTTTTTAAATCAATAAGGAGACACAATGAAACTCAAAGAAACATTGAATCTTGGAAAAACAGCTTTTCCAATGCGGGCTGGGCTTCCAACGAAAGAACCAGTTTGGCAAAAAGAATGGGAAGATGCAAAATTGTATCAACGCCGTCAAGAGTTGAATGAAGGAAAACCGCATTTTACCCTTCATGATGGCCCTCCCTATGCCAACGGAAATATCCACGTAGGACATGCCATGAACAAGATTTCAAAAGATATCATTGTTCGTTCTAAGTCTATGTCAGGTTTTTACGCCCCTTATATTCCAGGTTGGGATACCCATGGTTTGCCAATTGAGCAAGTCTTGGCTAAACAAGGTGTGAAACGTAAAGAAATGGACTTGGTTGAGTACCTAAAACTCTGCCGTGAATACGCTCTTTCTCAAGTAGATAAACAACGCGAAGACTTTAAACGCTTAGGTGTTTCAGGTGATTGGGACCATCCTTATGTAACCTTGACGCCTGACTATGAAGCAGCGCAAATCCGGGTCTTTGGTGAAATGGCCAATAAAGGCTATATCTACCGTGGAGCTAAGCCAGTTTACTGGTCTTGGTCTTCTGAATCAGCCCTTGCTGAAGCAGAGATTGAATACCATGATTTGGTTTCTACTTCCCTTTACTATGCTAACAAGGTTAAAGATGGTAAGGGTGTCCTAGATACAGACACTTACATCGTTGTCTGGACAACAACTCCATTTACGGTTACAGCTTCTCGTGGATTGACGGTAGGTGCAGAGTTTGATTATGTCGTAGTGAAACCTGCTGGATCTGACCGCAAGTATGTTGTAGCATCTGAACTCTTGCCAAGCCTTTCTGAAAAATTCGGTTGGGAAAATGCTGAAGTCCTTGCAACTTACCAAGGAAAAGAATTGAACCATATCGTTACAGAACACCCATGGGATCCTGAAGTGGATGAATTGGTGATCCTTGGTGAGCATGTAACCCTTGATTCAGGTACTGGTATCGTCCATACCGCTCCTGGTTTTGGTGAGGATGACTACAATGTAGGGATTGCCAATGGTCTCGAAGTTGCTGTTACTGTTAACGAACGCGGAATCATGATGGAAAATGCTGGCCCTGACTTTGCAGGTCAGTTCTATGACAAGGTTGTTCCAACAGTTATCGAAAAACTTGGTGATTTGCTCCTTGCTCAAGAAGAAATCTCTCACTCCTACCCATTTGACTGGCGTACGAAAAAACCAATCATCTGGCGTGCAGTTCCACAATGGTTTGCCTCAGTATCGAAATTCCGTCAAGATATCTTGGACGAAATTGAAAAAGTGAAGTTCCACTCAGAATGGGGGAAAGTGCGTCTTTATAACATGATTCGTGACCGTGGTGACTGGGTCATCTCTCGTCAACGTGCCTGGGGTGTGCCTCTTCCAATCTTCTATGCAGAAGACGGAACACCAATCATGACAGCTGAAACCATCGAACATGTGGCTCAACTCTTTGAAGAGCATGGTTCGATCATCTGGTGGCAGTGTGAAGCGAAAGACCTCTTGCCAGAAGGGTTTACGCATCCTGGTTCACCGAATGGCGAATTTACAAAAGAAACAGATATCATGGACGTCTGGTTTGACTCCGGTTCATCATGGAATGGGGTTGTCGTTAACCGTCCAGAACTCAAATACCCAGCCGACCTCTACCTTGAAGGTTCAGACCAATACCGTGGTTGGTTCAACTCATCTCTTATCACATCTGTAGCCAACCATGGTGTCGCACCATACAAACAAATCTTGTCTCAAGGTTTTGCTTTGGATGGTAAAGGGGAGAAGATGTCTAAATCTCTTGGGAACACCATTGCTCCAAGCGATGTTGAAAAACAATTTGGTGCGGAAATCTTGCGTCTCTGGGTAACCAGTGTAGACTCAAGCAATGACGTGCGTATCTCAATGGATATCTTGAGCCAAGTGTCTGAGACTTACCGTAAGATCCGAAATACCCTTCGTTTCTTGATTGCCAATACTTCTGACTTTAATCCAGCTGATGATGCAGTTGCTTATGACGAGCTTCGTTCAGTGGACAAGTACATGACCATTCGCTTTAACCAGCTTGTCAAGACTATCCGTGATGCTTATGAAAACTTCGAATTCTTGACGATCTACAAAGCGCTAGTGAACTTTATTAACGTTGATTTGTCTGCCTTCTATCTTGACTTTGCCAAAGATGTTGTCTATATTGAAGGTGCAAAATCACTTGAACGTCGTCAAATGCAAACAGTCTTCTATGATATCCTTGTGAAAATCACGAAACTCTTGACGCCAATTCTTCCTCACACTGCTGAAGAAATCTGGTCCTATCTTGAGTTTGAAGCGGAAGACTTCGTTCAATTGTCAGAATTACCAGAAGCTCAAACATTTGCCAACCAAGAGGAAATCTTGGATACATGGTCAGCCTTCATGGACTTCCGTGGTCAAGCTCAAAAAGCCTTGGAAGAAGCGCGGAATGAAAAAGTGATCGGTAAATCTCTTGAAGCTCACTTAACTGTTTATCCAAATGAAGTTGTGAAAACTCTTCTTGGAGCTGTTGATAGCAATGTTGCTCAACTCTTGATTGTTTCTGAGTTGACCATCGCAGAAGGGCCAGCTCCAGAAGATGCAGTGACCTTTGAAGATGTAGCCTTCACAGTTGAACGTGCCGCTGGTGAAGTTTGTGACCGTTGCCGTCGCATCGATCCAACAACGGCTGAACGTCACTACCACGCAACCATCTGTGATCACTGTGCAAGCATCGTCGAAGAGAACTTTGCGGATGCAGTCGCAGAAGGATTTGAAGCTAAATAAAAGACATTAAAAGAAGTTCCATAAAGGAACTTCTTTTATATTGAAGACAAAATCATCTTAAAAACTTTCCTTAGGTGAGTACGGACGTCAGCGAACTTCTTTGAAGTTCCATGACTAATTATTGAGCCTAAGGTCTCAATAATTCCGAGTGCCTGAAACGTTATTGTTTCAGGCACTTTTCTCACAGCGGAAAGTTTCAGTATTTTCTTAAATCGATTTAAAAATTGGGACTCAATTTTATTTTTTTGCAGAATCACTTAGCTTATTTTACTTTAAAATAGTTTGTCTACATTCTAGGATGAACCATAGGTTCATCCTTTTTCGTATTAAACAATATGACGTTCAAAGGGATTATCTGAGATTCCTTGATCTAGAATCAGGCGACACCATTCTTTTGCTGAAAAGAGGCTGTGGTCCTTGTAATTTCCACAAGACTCAATGGTTGTGCCTGGGACATCCTCCCAAGTGCAGACTGATGCAATTTCTTCTAAAGATTCTTTAATCACTTTAGCAATTTCCGTACTCGAATGCTGTCCCCACATGATCATATGAAAACCGGTGCGACATCCAAATGGGGAACAATCAATCATACCATCGATGCGTTTGCGAATAAGCATCGCAAGAAGGTGCTCGATCGTGTGGAGCCCTGCAGTTGGAATCGCATTTTCATTGGGTTGCACCAGACGAATATCGAAGTTAGAGATGATGTCTCCTTTGGGTCCAGTTTCTTCCCCAATCAAGCGTACATAGGGAGCCTTCACAGCTGTGTGGTCCAATTCAAAACTTTCAACAATTACTTCTTTTGTCATACTCAAATCCTTCTTTGTTTTTCTTGATTATAGCATAAAAAAGCAGATTCAACAAAGTGGAAATAAATGAATGTCTCACAGAGGTTCCATGAAAGAAAAGTCGATAAAAGAACAAGCGTTAAGCAAAAATATAAAAGGTTTTTCCTGTTTTTTTAGATTGTTAATTTTAGTAATTTATGGTAAAATGTAAAAGAATTTTTAATTCAACTAATTAAATAGATTTGGGGTAAAAGCATGAATTTTGTTATTACAGGTGTTTTTGCCGCGGTCATTGGTTTAGTCATTGGATATGTGGGAACTGCTCTTAAAATGAAAGCTTCAAAAGAAGCTGCGGAACTCACCCTTTTGAATGCTGAACAAGAAGCAACGAATTTACGTGGACAGGCTGAACGCGAAGCCGATTTAATTTTAAAAGAGGCGAAGCATGAGTCAAGTTCACTTAAAAAAGAAGCACTTTTGGAGGCAAAGGAAGAAGCCAGAAAATATCGTGAAGAGGTCGATGCTGAGTTTAAGTCAGAACGACAAGAATTGAAGCAATTAGAAAGCCGTTTGGCAGAACGTGCTAGCAATCTTGATCGCAAAGACGACATTTTAACAAGCAAAGAACAGTCTCTTGAACACAAAGAGCAAAGTCTTACAGATAGAACTAAACACATTGATGCGCGTGAACAACAGCTGGAAGAGCTTGAACACAAGAAAGTAGAAGAACTGGAACGTGTCGCTGCTCTAAGTCAAGGAGAAGCGCGTGACATTATTTTGAGTCAGACGGAAGAGCAACTTTCAAAAGAAATTGCCTCACGGATTCGTGATGCTGAATTGGAAGTGAAAGAACGTTCTGATAAAATCGCAAAAGACATTCTCGTGCAAGCTATGCAGCGAATGGCAGGTGATTTTGTTGCTGAGCAAACAAACTCAACCGTTCATTTGCCGGACGATAGTATGAAAGGTCGGATTATCGGTCGTGAAGGTCGCAATATTCGTACCTTTGAGAGTTTGACAGGTGTCGATGTGATTATTGATGATACGCCTGAAGTGGTGACCTTGTCAGGGTTTGATCCGATTCGTCGTGAAATCGCCCGCATGACAATGGAGAGCCTTCTCAAAGATGGTCGGATCCATCCAGCCCGTATCGAAGAGCTGGTTGAGAAGAATCGTCAGGAAATTGACAACCGGATTCGTGAATACGGTGAGGCGGCTGCCTATGAAATTGGTGCGCCAAACCTCCATCCAGATTTGATGAAAATCATGGGACGGTTGCAATTCCGTACTTCTTATGGTCAAAACGTTTTGCGTCACTCCATTGAAGTTGCCAAACTTTCTGGTATTATTGCTAGCGAGTTGGGTGAAAATGCTACCTTGGCACGACGTGCAGGATTCTTACATGATATCGGTAAAGCGATTGATCGTGAAGTGGAAGGAAGTCACGTCGAGATTGGAACTGAATTGGCACGGAAGTACAAGGAACACCCAGTGGTGGTCAATACCATTGCCAGTCACCATGGAGACGTGGAACCAGAAAGTGTCATCGCAGTCATTGTCGCTGCAGCAGATGCCTTGAGTGCAGCTCGACCTGGAGCACGAAGTGAGTCACTTGAAAGCTACATCAAACGCTTGCAAGATCTTGAAGAAATTGCAAATAGTTTTGAAGGAGTTAAGACAAGTTTCGCCCTTCAAGCAGGACGTGAAATCCGTATTATGGTGAGCCCTGAGGCAATCAAGGATGATAAAGTGACGATCTTAGCTCATGATATTCGTGAGAAGATAGAGTCAAATCTTGAATATCCTGGAAACATTAAGGTTACCGTTATTCGAGAATTGCGTGCAGTCGATTACGCAAAATAAACGAAAAGCTTGAGATCTAGCATCTCAAGCTTTTTGAATGAAAAAAATCAGTTGAAAATTAGGCCGATTTTTGTTACACTAGATAGAAAGACATTGAAGGAGAAATCATGGCGGATCGTGGCTTATTAATCGTATTTTCTGGCCCTTCGGGGGTTGGAAAAGGAACGGTCAGACGAGAAATTTTTGAAAACTCGGACAATCAGTTTCAGTATTCTGTATCGATGACGACGCGTGCACAACGTCCAGGTGAAGTGGATGGTGTCGATTATTTTTTCCGTACACGTGAAGAATTTGAAGATTTGATCCGTCAAGGGCAAATGTTAGAGTATGCTGAGTACGTTGGAAATTACTATGGGACTCCTTTAACTTATGTGAATGAAACCTTGGACAAAGGAATCGATGTATTCCTTGAAATTGAAGTTCAAGGTGCGCTCCAAGTAAAGAAAAAAGTGCCAGATGCAGTTTTTATCTTCTTAACCCCGCCTGATTTAGATGAATTGCAAGATCGATTAGTGGGACGCGGAACAGATAGTGCAGAAGTCATTGCGCAACGGATTGAAAAAGCAAAAGAAGAAATCGCCATGATGCGTGAATATGACTACGCAATTGTGAACGATGAAGTTCCTCTTGCTGCTGAACGTGTCAAACGTGTGATCGAAGCAGAACATTTCCGTGTAGACCGTGTCATTGGGCATTATCTGGATATGTTACCAAAAGCACAAACTATTGTGAAGAGATAAATAATTAGAAATTAGGTATAGGAATATGATGTTAAAACCTTCTATTGATACATTGCTTGACAAAGTACCCTCAAAATACTCATTGGTCATTCTTGAGGCAAAACGGGCCCACGAATTGGAAAGTGGTGCAGTGCCAACTCAAGAATTCCAATCGGTCAAATCAACATTACAAGCGCTTGAAGAAATCGAGTCAGGAAACGTAGTTGTTCACCCGGATCCAGAAGCAAAACGTGAAGCGCTTCGTCGTCGGATTGAAGCAGAGCGAATTCGCAAAGAAGAAGAAGAGCGTAAAATTAAGGAACAAATTGCCAAAGAAAAAGAAGATGGTGAAAAAATTTAAGGTTGGGGGCTTCTCAATCTTATTTTTTGCTATTTAAAGGGTTCCGTGATAAAGTAAAGCTCATATGATAGAGGCTGGAGGTGAAAAAGTGATAGCAAAAGTCATCGTAGATGTTCCATTGATGCAGACGGATAAACCCTATTCCTATCAGATTCCATCAGAATTTGAAGATATGGTTGAGGCGGGAATGCGAGTGCATGTCCCCTTTGGTAAAGGAAATCGCCTCATTCAAGGGATTGTGGTAGATGTTGTAGAAGAGGCAGATACAAGCGAGGAATTGAAGGCGATTGGAGAGGTATTAGACTACACTCCTGTCTTAAATCAAGAGCAGTTCTGGTTGGCAGATCAATTGCGAAAAAGTGTCTTTTCCTACAAAATAACGATTTTAAAAGCCATGCTTCCCTCACTTCTTAATTCCAGTTATGACAAGATTTTGTATCCTCAACCATCTTTGGATCCAACTCTCAAAGAGAAACTTTTTTGTGAAAAAAATGAAGTTTCTTTTTCTTCTCTAGATGCGGCTGATCAAGCCCAAGTGATGCGGTTGGTCAGAAAAGGTGATTTGGTACTTGAATACAAGGCCAAGGATAAGAAACAAATTAAAACAGAAAAATGGTATCGCGTTAACCAGGAACGATTAAAAGAACTGCAACCAACTGCGAGAGCTAAAAAAAGACTAGCATTGAAAGAACGTCTGTTGCTAGAGCAAGAGGAGCAACCTTTAGCAGGATTGTATCAGGATTTTTCACGAGAAGTAGTGGCCTATTTTATTGATCAGGATGTATTAGAAATTACCGAACGAGAAGTGAATCGGGCAGCATCTTACTATGAAGGAAAAAAACAAACCCGAGCTTTAGTATTAAATCCAGAACAATCAAAGGCTGTAAAAACAGTTGTTTCTAAACTTGGGAAAGAATCAAAGCCCTTCTTATTAGAAGGAGTGACTGGAAGCGGGAAGACGGAAGTTTATCTGCAGATTATTCAGGAAGTTCTAAATAAGGGAAAAACAGCTATTATGTTAGTTCCTGAGATTTCTCTGACACCACAGATGACAGACCGTTTTATCTCCCGTTTTGGTCAGGAAGTGGCCATTCTGCACTCAGGCTTATCAAATGGTGAAAAGTACGATCAATGGCGGAAGGTAGAACGTGGAGAGGCCAAGGTAGTGGTTGGAGCGCGCTCAGCAATCTTTGCTCCTTTAAAAGACATCGGAGCCATCATCATTGATGAGGAGCATGAGGCATCCTACAAACAAGATAGTAACCCGCGCTACCACGCAAGGGAAGTCGCAGTCTTAAGGGCTCAGTACAATCAAGCAGTCTTGCTTCTTGGATCTGCTACTCCAAGTCTAGAATCGCGGGCTCGTGCAACAAAAGGGGTTTATGAATTAATTCGTCTAACCCAGCGGGCCAATCCGGCAGCCAAAATTCCAGAAGTTAAAGTCGTTGATTTTCGTGATTATATTGGTCAAAATGAAGCTGGTAATTTCACTCCGGTTCTAGTGGAAGCTATTGCTGATCGCTTGCAGAAAAAAGAGCAGGTTGTCTTGATGTTGAACCGCCGTGGTTATTCCAGCTTTGTCATGTGTCGCGAGTGTGGAACTGTGGATACTTGTCCCAATTGTGATATCTCACTGACCCTCCACATGGATACTAAAACCATGAACTGTCATTATTGTGGCTATAGCAAAGCGATTCCTCGACACTGTCCAAATTGCCAAAGTCCTTCCATTCGTTATTACGGGACAGGAACACAAAAAGCCTATGATGAATTACAAGAGATCTTTCCTGAAGCTAAAATTTTGCGCATGGATGTGGATACCACTCGAAAAAAAGGGAGCCACGCAGCGATATTAGATGCTTTCGGGAATGGAGAAGCGGATATTTTGTTAGGGACGCAAATGATTGCGAAGGGCTTGGATTTTCCAAATGTGACGTTAGTGGGTGTCTTGAATGCGGATACTTCTTTAAATTTACCGGATTATCGATCCTCAGAGAGAACCTTTCAACTCTTGACTCAGGTGGCAGGAAGGGCCGGACGAGCAGAGAAAGAAGGAGAGGTTATCATTCAGAGCTACAACCCCAATCATTATGCGATTCGATTTGCCAAAGACCAAGATTATGAAGGTTTTTTTGCCTATGAAATGCAGATTCGCCGGCAGTTAGGCTATACGCCTTATTACTTCACAGTTGGGTTAACCCTATCCCATAAGAGTGAGGAAATTGTGATGGAGAAGTCACATCAGGTCATGGAAATTCTCCGATCTGGCTTATCTGATCAGGTCCAAATCTTAGGACCAACACCTAAACCAATTGCACGCACACATAATTTGTATCATTATCAAATCATTGTGAAATATCGTTTTGAAGAAGGCATGACACAGGTCTTGAATCAAATCTTAGAATTTACTCAAGAAAGAGGCAACCAAGATCTCCGTGTCAGTATTGATAATGAACCTCAAAGTTTTATGTAAGGAAGAAAGAAATGACAAAATTAATTTTTATGGGAACGCCTGATTTTTCAGCGACGGTTTTAAAGGGATTGTTAGCAGATTCGCGCTATGAAATTTTGGCAGTTGTGACGCAACCAGACCGTAAAGTAGGTCGCAAAAAAGAGATTCGAATGACCCCGGTGAAGCAGGTAGCTTTGGACCATCAACTACCGGTTCTTCAGCCGGAGAAGTTATCGGGTAGTCCAGAAATGGAAACTCTCTTATCACTAGATGCAGATGGAATTGTGACCGCTGCTTTTGGACAATTTTTACCGACAAAATTGTTGGAGAACTTCCAATTTGCGGTGAATGTCCACGCGTCTTTATTGCCTAAATATAGAGGTGGAGCTCCCATTCACTATGCCCTGATCAATGGTGATGAAGAAGCTGGAGTTACAATTATGGAAATGGTCAAGGAAATGGATGCCGGAGACATGATTGCAGCTCGTTCTCTCCCAATTTTAGATGAGGACAATGTGGGAACTTTGTTTGAAAAATTGGCTGTCCTTGGACGTGACTTACTCCTAGATACTTTGCCAGCTTACCTGGCAGGGGAGATCAAGCCAAGTCCACAAGATCCAAGTTTGGTCACATTTTCACCGAATATTTTACCGGAAGAAGAGGTTTTGGACTGGACCAAAACCAATCGCCAAGTCTTTAACCAGATTCGGGGGATGAATCCTTGGCCGGTTGCTCATACGTTATTAAATGGGCAACGCTTCAAAGTTTATGAAGCAGAGCTATGCGAAGGAAATGGAAATCCAGGAGAAGTGATTGCTTTGACCAAAAAAGAGTTGCTGGTCGCTGCAGGAGAAGGCGCGCTGTCCCTCAAAGTTGTGCAGCCGGCAGGAAAACCAAAAATGTCCATCACAGACTTTTTGAATGGCGCTGGCCGTCAATTGAAAGTAGGAGATCACTTTGGAAGGTAAACAAATGAATGCGCGTGAACAGATCGTTCGAGTGTTAGAAGAGGTTTTTGAACAGGGAGCTTATTCTAATATTGCCCTAAATCAAGCGCTAGAACACTCTCAACTTTCAGATAAAGATAGAAGCTTTGTTACGGAAGTTGTATACGGTACTGTATCACGAAAGATAACGCTCGAGTGGTATCTTGCCCACGTGATTGAAGACCGGACGAAATTAGATCCTTGGCTCTATTATCTTTTGATAATGAGTTTGTATCAACTTGTTTATTTAGACCGCATTCCTGATCATGCCATTGTCAATGAAGCTGTCCGGATAGCAAAACGTCGTAAAGAAGGCAGTGAGAAGTTTGCCAATGCTATTCTTAGAAAGCTCCTCCGCGAGGGGCTACCAGCTATTGATACGATCAAGCGAAAGAACAAACGTTACTCGATAGAGTATTCCCTACCTGTATGGTTGATCAAAGCATTGATCGAAGAATACGGTGA
>OLPK01001067.1_pt1 | contig 20693 bp, 23 predicted proteins | sample 1672261 | NCBI WGS metagenome assembly OLPK01 (sample SAMEA3136665, study PRJEB25190) | human gut metagenome
TTTTTGCAACTGTGGAATGGCAAGATAATAACGTTATATACAGTGTATATTAAGTAAAGCTATTGTATTTCTGCATGATGGGAACATAGGGAGTCCATATAAAGGCATTTAATACAGGACACGACGGAAGTCTCAGTACGGGGCATGCGAACAGTCCGAAGGACATGATAAGCCGTCTGGAAACTATGGTACTGATGGGAATGGACCTTCCCCTCCCTGCAATTGAGCGTCAGATCGCGTCAGGACTGGATATCATTGTACATCTTGGAAGGCTTCGGGATAAAAGCAGGAAGGTGCTGGAAGTAACAGAGGTATTAGGATATTGGGATGGACAGATTCATTTGCAGACGATTTACCGGTATGAAGAGATTCGTAAGGAGGATGAAAATGTAACAGAAAATGAAAAAAAGGATCAGGAAAATAAAGTCCATGGAGAATGGAAAAAAGTTGCGGAACTTTTTCACCGCGAAAAACTTGTGGCAGCAGGATATTACATTTAAAGAACGCACAAAAGCAGGGATGAAGACGGCCGGAATGATCGGCATTACAGCCTGGCTTTATTATCGCAGAGTGTGGGCCGTTATTTTTTTGATACTGCCGGGAATCTGGCTGTACAGGGAATTCCTGGAAGAAGAAAGTAAAAAGAAGGAACAGGAATTTCAAAAACAGTTCCGGGAGATGATACAGACACTGTCGTCGGCGCTTAATACAGGATATTCGGTGGAAAATGCATTTTATGAAACGCAAAAAGAACTTAAGATACAATATCCTGAAGAAGCGAGGATTTCCAGAGAATTACTTCTCATTACAAGGAAATTAAGAATGCATATTCCGGTTGAACAGGTCCTGGAAGAATTTGCAGAGAAGGTTCCGTCAGAGGATGTAAAAAGCTTTGTGACAGTATTTGTAACAGCGAAGAAAAGTGGCGGGGATATGATCGGGATTATCCGTAATACAACGAGTCAGATCGGCGATAAGATAGAGGTAAAAAGAGAGATTGATACACTACTTGCCGCAAAGAAATATGAATTTCAGATCATGTCGATGGTTCCGTATGGGATTATTGCTTATATGTCACTTAGTTTTTCTGATTTCATGGAAGAATTGTATGGGAATGTAACAGGAATAGGGGTGATGACGCTATGTCTCGGAATCTACGTGGGCGCTTATTATCTTGGAGTAAGGCTCCTGAGAATCGACGTATAGTGAAGGCAGCAGGCCTGATCATTGCTTTGGGGATATTAGTGACGGGAGCGGATATGGCATGTTCCCGGATACAGATGACACCATCTATAGAGAGAAATGACTACGGAAAAGGGAAAAAAGTGGAAGAACTGGATGTAGAGATCGGAAATAAAAAGAAAAAGGTCCGGACTTCGGTAGAGGTATCAGAGCGACAGTATTCTGCGAAGGAGGTACAGGAATTATTCTCAAGGATCATCAGGAAAATGGACAGGCTGATATTGGTCGGTAATGAGACATTGGATCGTGTGGATGAGGACCTGGATTTGGTCACAGATATTCCGGGGGAGCCTGTGAAGGTCTCCTGGGAACTGGACCGGTATGACGTAATGGATATCCAGGGCAAACTTAAGGAGCAGAATATCTCTGAAAAAGGAGTTCTTGTAAAACTGAATGCAGTCCTTACCTATACGGCAAACGAAAAAGAGCAGGCTTCTTATCAGTGCGTGGCATGTGTATATCCGAAAAAATTAAGCGGAGAAGAAAGCAGAAAAAAGGATGTTGAAGAGGCAATAAAAAAAGCAGATACAGCAACAAAAGAAAAGAAAAAACTAATTTTGCCAGAGATGCTGGACACAAATGAACTCAGATATTATCAGGCCTTTAATAAACGCGGACCGGTTATAACGGTAATGGGAATGATGATAGGGATACTTCTGTATGCATTACAAAAACAGAATATCCGAAAGGCAGAAGAAGAAAGAAAAAAGCAGATGATCGAAGATTATCCGGAAGTCATCAGCAAACTGACATTGTATCTTGGTGCAGGAATGACGGTAAAGAAAGCATGGAGAAAGATAACCGAAGGATACATGAAGGAAAAAGAAGACGAAAATGAAAGATACGTATATGAAGAAATGAGACAGACCTGCCATGAAATGGACAGCGGCGTAACAGAAGCTGAAGGCTATGAAAATTTTGGAAGACGATGTGATCTGCAGATTTATATAAGGCTAGGAGCACTATTGTCACAAAATTTAAGAAAAGGAACGAAGGGATTATCAGAACTTTTAAAGCTGGAATCCATACAGGCTTTTGAAGAACGGAAGGCGCGGGCGAAAAGACTGGGTGAAGAAGCAGGAACGAAGCTGCTTTTGCCAATGTTTCTGATGCTGGCGGTGGTATTGATCATTGTTATAGTCCCGGCTTTTTTGACCATGCAGATATAAAGGATAAGAAAGGAAGAGATGTTATGTGGAGAATACGATATGCATTACAGGTATTAAAAGATGACAGGGGAATCGGAGTAGTGGAAGTGATATTGATCCTGGTGGTTCTCATTGGGCTTGTTATCATCTTCAAATCCCAGCTTACTAGTCTGGTGCAGACAATCTTTGAAAAAATCACCAGTGAAAGTTCGGGAATTTAAGTTATTATGCATTCGAAAGAAGCGGCCGGCTGCAGATTATGCATATACCGAAGAGTGCAGGAAAAGCGGCCGGATAGGGACTGTTTGAATGGAGAAGTTACAGTCTATCTGACGTTGACTTTTGTTCTGTTTGTTTCTTTGATACTGGCTCTTGTGGAAAGTGCGTCGGTGCAGATGGCAAAGAATTACAGGCGGGCAGATATGAACCGGGCATTGGAATGTGTATTTGCAGAATATCAGAAAGAATTACTGGAAAATTATGACGTATTTGCCATTGAATGCGGTTATGAGACCGGGACTTACACGGAACAGAATATTCTGGATCGTCTTTCTTATTACGGTGCAGATATGGAAAATGAGATAGAGCGGATACAGTTGTTTACAGATAATAGCGGAGAGTTATTTCGTGATCAGGTCGGAAAATACATGAAACATAAGTACGGGATTGCGTGGGCGGATAAATATCTGGGAAATGTCTCTCTCTGGAAGAACCAGGAAGAGAAAGCGGATGAATTTACTGAGGAAGAGGAAAAGCAAAATGATCAGCTTAAGGATCTTTTAGGAGAACAGGAGGCAGAACTTCCGGAAGAGGAAAATCCGATGCAGCATGTAGCAGAATTGAAACGTTCATCAATCTTAGAACTTGTGCTTCCGAAAGATAAGACAATATCGGAGAAACAGATATCATTACAGGAGATGCCGGAAAAAAGAGAAAATCATACCGGATATGGGGCTTTTTCAGATGTGGAACCGGAGGATGGAACGTTGACGTCCGTTTTGCTCGGAGAATATGTGATAGATCATTTTACAGATTTTACCGATGGACCGAAAGGAGGAGAACTTGATTATGAACTGGAATATATTCTGGCGGGCCGGGAAAGTGACAAAGGAAATCTGGAAACGGTGGCAAAGAAGCTTGTGATGTTGAGATTTGTGCCGAATTATATTTATCTTCAGACGAGCAGTACAAAACAGGCGGAAGCAAGGGCGGCGGCCGGGACTTTATGTACACTCCTGGCAGTCCCGGCTGTTACAGAGGCAGCGGCGCAGGGAATCCTGCTTGCCTGGGCATATGGAGAATCTGTTATGGATGTCAGATCACTTTTAGACGGGCAAAAGGCCGCAATTACCAAAGATGATACGAACTGGCAGTTATCGTTGTCCGGTCTTATGAAACTTGGAACAGATGAAGATACAGGAACCGGCATGGATGTACAGGATGGTATGGGATACAAAGACTATATGAGGATGCTCTTATTTCTGGAAGGAAAGGAACGCATGTCTATGCGGGCAATGGGCATCATTGAGAAAAACATGCAGAGCATTTACGGACAGCCGGCGTTCCGGATCGATTACTGTGCAGGAAGAATGGAGATCCGTACAGTGTGTAATCTAAGAAGAGGAATAAAGTATCAGTACCGGACATATTACGGTTATCAGTAGAAAGAATCAGAGAACAAGATGTAATAGTATGAGGCGGATAAAGATGCCCTTTCAGGCATCAAAAATATCCCAAAATTATAATAAAAAAAAACAAAGAAAGGAGCAGGATTCGCATTATGAGTAACAATTTACTCCCCTCACAACCTATCTGTTATTCAGGCCTTGAAAGGGTATCTTTATCCGTCTCACAACTATTGCGCAGATTTTCCGATGACAAACAGAAAGGAAGCGTGACGGCAGAGGCAGCGGTTGCTGTACCGGTGTTCTTTCTGGCAGTCGTTACGATGTTGTATCTTCTGGAGATGATGGCAGTACATACGGCAGTGAGAAGCGGTCTTCAATATGCAGGAAAAAAAGCAGCTAAAGAAAGTTGTGTGACGCAGATGCTGATGCCGTCAAGGATAGAGAATGATCTGGTGTATGCAGTGGGTGAAGAACGGCTTGGAAGAAGTATTGTAAGAGGCGGGAGCAGTGGAATAGACTGTTCACGGTCGAAAATGTCGGCCCGAACCGGGATCGGTAAATTAACGGCAGAGTATCAGGTAGTCATTCCGGTACCGTTATTTGGGATTGCTCCGGTAAAATGCAGTGAGACAATGAAGATAAAGGCGTGGAGCGGATATGAACGGGAAGGGTGGATGGATACGGGAAATGATACGGTGTATGTAACGGAAACAGGATTTGTATATCATAAAGATTATCATTGTTCGCATCTGGATCTGTCGATCCGCATGACTCATTTGGAACTGGTAGAGGGACTTCGCAATGAAAACGGAGGCAAATACTATCCATGTGAACACTGTGTAAAAGGAAACGGGGGAAACATTTATATTACGAATTCGGGAGACCGGTATCACAGTTCGCTGTCGTGCAGTGGTTTAAAACGGACGATATATGCAATACCGATATCGGAGGCGGCAGGAAAGGGGGCCTGTTCCAGATGTGGACAATAAGCAAGGTGCTGGCAATGGCTGTATTAACAGGACTGTCAGTGATGGATTATAGAATACGGAAAGTTCCGCGGGATGTACTTCTGCTATGTATGGCAGGGGTGATCATCTATCAGGTACTGACGGGAAATGTAGACTGGAAATTGTCGGTGGCCGGTGGATTAAGCGGCATATTATTTTTATGGATCAGTAAAATTACCAATGAAGCGATTGGGTATGGGGACAGCCTGGCAATTCTGATCCTGGGGATATATCTGGGAATCTGGGGACTTTTGGAAGTGCTTATGACGGCATTTTTCATCCTTGGAATTATCGGATTGATCTGTGTGGTAATAAAAAGAAAAAAGAAAGGACTTGCTTTTCCTTTTTATCCATTTCTGACAGTGGGATATCTGCTTGGGGTATGTATAGGAGGAATCTGAGATGGAGGAAAGAAAGCAAAGGTGGTTAAAGGGCAGTTTTACCGTGGAGATGGCTTTTCTGATACCAATGATATTATTCCTGATCATGGGATGTATAAGGATATCTTTTTATTATCATGACAAGAATATTATTGCAGGAGCCGCATATGAAACGGCGGTTACGGGAAGTACAAAGGTGAGAGAAAAGGATGGAATCAGCGAGAGTGAATTAAATGCGTTATTCAAAGAAAGGGTGGGAAGGAAGTGTATCTTATTTTCAAGAATAAGAGTACAAAGCAGTGTGGGAAAAGATGAAATTAAAGTACAGGCAGCTGCAAGACGAAAGAAAATGGCAATATCTGTAGAAAGCCGTGCAGCGGTGACGGAACCGGAGAAATATATCCGGGATATCAGAAGGATTAAAAAATGAGAAGGATCAGATAATGGAACGAAAGATAACGATAGAAGAACACGTATTATATAAAGAGGATTACCAGATGAAAATGTCAAATTCGCCGGAGGGCTTTTTGCATGTAGGAGGAAGAGGTGTTAATGGCAGCAGTTATTATGATTATGATGTAAGTGGTAAGGTATCAATGCAGGCGATGTATGCCAGAGCGAAATTAAAAGCAGAAGATATAAGGCACTTTATGGAACAGTTAGGAAATGTACTTAAGGAAGCGGAACGTTATCTTCTGGATATTCATTGTATCCTGATGGATCCGGAATACATTTTCTATGAAGAGGGCAGATATTACTTTTGTTATTATCCTTTGGCAAAACAGGATATATGGGAGAAGTTTCATATATTGACGGAGTATATGGTAAAAGTTGCGGATTATCAGGAAGAAGAATGTGTCCGTCTGGCATTTTTATTGCATAAAGAGACAATGGAGGATAATTACAGTCTGGAAAAACTAATTGCAGCATGTGAAGAAAAGAAAAAAGAAGAAACGAAGATTCCGGATATAAGAGATATAAGAAAAGAAACGATGATCGATGAATTGCTGGAGGAACGAAGGGAAAAGACATCATATTATGATACCAGAGAACATGACTGGATATCGGAGCAGGAGATGGGGAGTTCGATCATGAGAGAGACGGATAATCTATGGATGCCGGTAAAGCGCTTCCTGAATAAACACAAGAAGTCAAAATGGGGTGACTGGGACGGACTGCATATAGAGGAAGAAGAGCTGTGATAAAATTCAGTTAAATATAGAATAAAATGATTAAGAATTCAGGTAATCTATGTTATACTAAAAGAGACAGAAGATGAACAAAGCGAAAGGTAATGAAGCGTATAAATGAACAAGAATACGATTAAAGCGCCATGTACGATATTACTGGCAGCAGTGAATGTCATTGTATTTCTGGTCCTGTCTTTTCTGGGGATGACAGAAGATGGTGAATTCATGTTGAAGCACGGAGCCATGTATGTTCCATATCTGATACAAAGAGGAGAGTACTACAGGCTATTTTCCAGTATGTTTCTTCACTTTGGGTATGATCATCTTGTCAATAATATGATTGTACTTGTAGCTATGGGATGGAATCTTGAACTTGACATAGGAAAAGTAAAGTTTCTCATTGTGTATTTCGTAAGTGGACTGGCGGGGAATGTTCTGTCGGCATGGTGGGATATACAGACCGGAAGTATGGCTATATCGGCGGGAGCGTCCGGTGCTATCTTTGGGATCATTGGAGCACTTCTGTATGTGGCAATCCGTAACAGAGGACGGATTGGAGACATATCCGGCAGAGGCCTGGTCTTTATGATCGTACTGACATTGTATTATGGATTTACCAGTGGTGGTGTTGATAATATGGCACATATAGGAGGCCTGCTTGCCGGCTTTTTATCAGGAGTTCTTCTCTATCGGAAGCGTAAGGATAAATACCGTACCGGCATATCGTGCTGATCTAAGTGTAATTGTACCGTGATGAGCCTGGATGATCCGGCGTGTGATTGCAAGACCAAGTCCGGTTCCATCAACTTTGTGAGTGATGAATGGTTCAAAGATGTGTTCCTGATCTTCAGGAGCAATACCACAGCCGTTGTCAGAGATTTCGATATGAAGTAAATCTGCATCGGCGGTTACGGACAATGAGATCTGTGGGGAGTGTGCCGGCATATCGTGCTGATCCTGAGAAGGTGATTCGGTACGGACCGCATCAGTGGCATTGCGAAGAAGATTGAGCAGTGCCTGACGAAGTTTTACAGAATCGGCAGATAGAACTGGCAGATCTTCCGGTATGTATGAAGTGAATTCAATATCTGTATCTATAATAGAAGAAGCAAAGGACAGAGCAATTCTGCGGAAAAAGCTGCCGGTACTTAACGGAGCAAGATCCAGCCGTTCACTGTTGTTATAAGAAGACAGATCTTCTAATAACAGTTTCATATATTCGATGTCCTGGTGAAGCTCTGACCAGTGAGCGAATTCCAGTACTTCGGGATGTTGTGATTCGATAAGTTGAAGCGTGCTGTAAACGAGGGTCAGAGGATTACGGATTTCGTGACTGATGGTGCTGATATCCATCTGATGAGACTTAAAAATCCGGTTAAAAAGTTCTTCTGTTTCAGGATGTTCCTGTATAATCTGTTGTAATTTGTCATGGTCTGTCGATGATAACATAATAACTACCGCCCCTTTCTGAGGTATCAGTTTAGCATTGGTGGTTTAAATAATCAATCATTTATTTTCAGAGAAAGAAGGATAATATTATGAAAGACAATAACTGCATTTTTTGTAAACTTGCAAATGGAGAGATTCCTACAGCTACTATTTATGAAGATGAAGATTTTCGTGTGATTCTGGATGCAAATCCGGCAGCTAAGGGACATGCACTCATCCTTCCGAAAGAACATTATGCCAATCTTTATGAGCTGGATGATGAGCTTGCGGGAAAATCAATGATTCTTGCAAAGAAGATGATTACAAAGCTTACAAAAGCACTGGACTGTGATGGCTATAATATCGTCCAGAACAATGGTGAAGCAGCCGGACAGACAGTATTTCATTATCATGTACATATGATTCCAAGACACAAAGATGATAAAGTGGGACTTGGATGGACAATGCATGAACTTACAGAAGAAGAAAAAGAAGATGTTTTATCGAAAATTTAACAGATAAAAGATAGGAGCGTAAAGTGGAAAAAGAGTTTACAGAGGGAGATGCCTTTGTGGCTGCATACAGCGAATACTTCGGTGTTGTATACAAAGAGGCATTAAAATACTCTGGAAACCATCACATAGCAGAAGAGATTGCTCAGGATGCCTTTTTCACCGCATATATACAGTGTGGAAGTGAATCAAAACAGCAGATAAAAACATGGATGCTTATGTTCGCAAGATACAGAGCGATGAATTATATAAGAGATCATAAGCGTGAAGTTCCATTGGCAGAGATTACGATGTCAGAGGACAGATATCCGAATTCATTGATCGATGACAGTTCGGAAGATCAGGTGGTTGCACTGCTGAAAGAAAAATGCTTTCGTGAACTTGGAATTGATATTTTTCAGGAACTGTATCAGAAGAATGCGAGATGGTACAAAGCTGTGACTCTTGTATATTATGCGGATATGCCACAGAAAGAAGTCGCAAAGAGAATGGGCATTACATTAAATGCATTAGAAGGCATATTAAAGAGAGCAAGAAAATGGATGATAAAAAGGTATAAAGATCAGTATGACCGCTTACACGATATATAAAAAACAGGTGGGATGTACAGCCACCTGTTTTTTATACCAAAGTATGCAAGAGAAACTACCAGTGGCAGGTTCTCTGCATATAAGATCAATGAATGAGAATGCTTCTGGATTAGTGCCTGGCAGCAGCCTCGATCAGATCAATGATGGTGTCGATAGAATTCTGCTGAGGAGAATTCTTCATGGTCTGAATGTATGTTTCACGATTCTGATACAGGTTCATGATCGCATCAAGAAGAACATCATGATTAAGCTCTTCCTCTTCAAGAACGACACTGTAGCCCTGACGTTCGAAAGAACGGGCATTTAAGATCTGGTCTCCACGACTTGCATTTGCAGAAAGTGGAATCAGAAGATTCGGTTTGTGCAGTGCAAGAAGTTCGCAGATCGCATTGGCTCCGGCTCTTGAGATAACGAGATCCGTCAGAGCAAAGAGGTCTTTTAATTCGTCTTTGATATATTCGAATTGTGCATAACCCTGAAGGCCTTTCAGAGATTCATCAACTTTGCCCTTACCACAGAGATGAACAACCTGGAAAGACTGAAGCAGTTCAGGAAGGACACTGCGGACTGCATCGTTGACGGCAACTGAACCAAGACTTCCACCGACTACCATGATTACCGGTTTGTCCTGTGTGAAGTGCAAAAATTCTAAAGCTTTATATTTATCACCGGATAACAGTTCCTGACGAATAGGAGAGCCTGTCAGAACAGCCTTTCCAGCAGGAAGATGCTCGATGGTTTCCGGGAAATTACAGCAGATTTTTGATGCCGATGGCATAGAAATCTTATTAGCAAGTCCCGGTGTCATGTCTGACTCATGGATAATGGTCGGAACATGACGGCTTTTACCGGCAAGAACAACAGGAACGGATACGAAGCCACCTTTGGAAAAGATTACATCAGGATGAAGAATCTTTACAAGTTTTTTCGCTTCGCCGAGTCCTTTGATTACACGGAATGGATCTGTAAAGTTCTGAACGCTGAAATAGCGGCGAAGTTTACCGGTTGAGATTCCATGATACGGGATACCGAACTGTTCAATCAGTTCTTTTTCAATTCCGTTGTAAGAACCTATATAGTGAATATCATAGTTTAATTCTTTCAGGCGTGGCAGAAGAGCGATGTTAGGTGTAACATGCCCGGCAGTGCCGCCACCGGTTAAGATAATACGTTTCATAATTACCTCCAGACTTGAATATGTATTATTTTCGAATCAATAATATAATAAAGATTATACCTATATTATACTTTCTGAAAGAAATAGGTCAAGTGGCAAAACTATGGAGAAATTTGAAGACCAGTCAAAAATTTGAGGGTAGCAAAATGAATAATGAGAAAGATGAATTGAAAGAATGCATTGCCAGAGAATTTGAGGAGATTGCAAAAGAGGAAGAAGAGTCCCTTGAAAAGGATACGAGTCTTGTTGTGCCTGAGGGAACGAAGGAGGCTGTCCTTGCAAGATTAAAAGAACAGATGAGAGAATATCAGCGCGAACAGGCGGAAAATGAAGCCAGAGAAAGAGAAGAAGCCATCAATAATCTTTCCGAAGAAGACCGCAGAGCACTGGAACTCGGAAGAAAGATGCTGAAGGCCGAAGTTGGAACGGCAGATACATCAGAAAAGAAAGTTCATTATCGCAGAAAACCTCTGAAAATATATCTGGCACTGGCCGCTGTTATCGTATGCGTACTGGCAATGGGAATCACCAGCATGGGAGGACCGGAAAGAGTTGTACGGATGGTGAGACAGGCTGTTGGAGATAGAGAAGTTGAGAAAAATAGTACCAGCCGGAAAATTAAAACGATAGCAAGTGAGGATGAGGAAAAGGCCTATCAGGAAATAAGAGATGCTTTCGATACAGATGTAGTTAAAATATTTGTCTGCTTACCAGATATGAAATTTGATACGATGAATCTGGATGAGAGTAAGCAAGTTGCGGAGATGTATTATAGTTATGATGGTGAAACAATCGGATATATAATTAATATGCCATATAGAGATAGCTCGTGGGGAGTGGATTTTGAAGATCCGGTAGAAAAGAAATATTCAAAAGAAATTCATAAATGTAAGATAAACATAACACTATATGAAATAGAAGATAGCAATGTCCCTAAATGCGTTGCTAAATTTAAATATGGGAATATAGAATATATACTGATGGGAACAATGAGTGAACAAAATTTTGAAAAAATATTAAAAAATTTATTTTTTCCAAAATAAATGCGACAGTTTTTTGAAAGTTATGTGTATTAATATATGAGGGCGAAAAAATAAGTACGAATGGAGGTGAAATATGAAGAGGAGATTAGTGTCTATGTGTCTGGCAGTAATGCTGGTCGGAGGATTATCGCTTACATCGATGCTGGAAGTGAAGGCTGCGGAAAATAAAGTAATAGATGGTTCGGAATTAACGCACGAAAATGAATCAATTGGTTATGATACCAAGATTACCAGAGGTGTTGACTTAATGGCCGGATACTCTAAGTGTACAAAACTTGGAGAAGGAAAAATTTATGCTGGTGGAACGACAATCGCAGCACATGTAGTTGACAGCGTACAAGTAGGTGTGCTTGTAGAACGCGCCAAAGAAGATGATACAGAATGGTCTTACTACGATGGGTGGCAGAAAGAAAACCTGAATATGAACAGAGTAACTTCCAACAGGACTCTTTACGTAGAAGGTGGCTATTATTACCGTGTTCGATGCACACATGCAGCTAACAGCGACATGAGCAGTTCATTTACTGATGGTATTTATATCGATTAATATCCTCAAAAGAGCATAGAAGCAAAAAACACAACACAAGAAGCAAAAAAACAGTAAAGTTAAAAAAACAACGATGAATGTTTAAAGTAGAACAATAGGACGGAATAACTCGAGGTAATTAAAGGACCGAAGGTCCGATGCAAGCAGAAGATTATAAAGCAGTGGTAAAAGATGTAGTTGGCAGGGATTGAAAAATAAGGTAGTTTATAACAAGGCAAAGACGTAAAAATATGTAATTATAATGTATAACAAAAAAACCATAAACTAATAAAGACAAATATCCATAAAACAAATAAAAGATAAGTAATGCATCAATACTAGTGAACGAAAAACAATTAAAAAAGTAACAATTGTAATAAGTAAACGAAACACTGAATAAAGATCGAAATCTTGCAGTATGAGTACATAAAAAAGAAGGTATCCCCATAAAAGGCTACAAGTCTTCCCCGATAAGGGGAGGACAAGTAGCCTTTTTTTTCTGTAGTTATGAAATTCGCAGAAAATTATTCTCCAAGAGCCTGTTTTAAAGCTTTGGATAACTGGTCAGGGCAAGATGTTGGTCTTGCACCACATTTTGTTCCTTCCAGACGTTTGATCACTTCGTGAGCGTCCATTCCTTTTACAAGGCTGCTGATTCCGGCTGTATTTCCGGCACATCCGCCTACGAATTCTACATTTGCGATTTTATCTCCGTCAAGTTCTACATGGATCAGTCGAGAACAGACTCCTGATGGTTTGTAATCCATATCTATTACCTCCTGTTGCTTTTGTAAATAATTGTTTTATTGTCATACGTCTCAGATTATAACAGAGATTCTGTCTGTTTGCTACTTATTTCGCCTGTTGAAATCGAATTTTCTATAAGATATAATAGGGCATAGACGAATTAATATAGAAAATATCGTAATAACAGGAGGATATAGAGCTATGATAGGTATTATCGGAGCAATGGAAGAAGAAGTGGCAGAACTTAAAAAAGATATGCAGATCGATGAGACTATAGAACAGGCAGGGATGGTATTCTGCAAAGGTTCATTGGGCGGCAAAGATGTTGTTATTGTAAGAAGTGGTATCGGTAAGGTGAATGCAGGAATCTGTGCACAGATCCTGGTGGACAGATTTGGTGTGGATACATTGATTAATACCGGTATTGCGGGTTCACTGGATGCACAGATCGATATCGGAGATATGGTGATCTCGACAGATGCACTGCATCACGATATGGATGCGACGATATTCGGAGATCCGGCAGGACAGATCCCAAGAATGGACACACTGTCATTCCCGGCAGATGAAAAACTGGTCAAGAAGGCAGTAGCAGCAAATGAGAAAGCCAATCCGGATATTCACACATTTACCGGAAGAGTGGTAAGCGGCGATCAGTTTATTTCGGATAAAGATGTGAAGGAAAGAATCTCATCATTATTCCATCCGATGTGTGTAGAGATGGAAGGTGCGGGAATTGCCCAGGCAGCTTACCTGAACAAAGTTTCGTATGTCATCATTCGTGCAATTTCGGATAAAGCTGACAACAGCGCGACTATGGATTATCCAACGTTTGAAAAGAAGGCAATTGCCCACAGTGTAAGACTTATGAAGGAATTACTGCCGATGATCTAGGTATAAGTGAAAAGGCATACAATTTAAAATATCATAGAATGTGCCCGGAACCGACATGATATGTGGTTTTCTGTGCGAAATATGAGGAACGAAATTAAGCGCCCTCCTGTTTGATTTACAGTATAATGCAAATCAAAAGGAGGGCTTTTATTATGCTGGAAATGTTATTGGACAAGAAGTTACTGTTCGTACTCATGGGGATCCTGACCGGACTTGGTGTGGTGGACAAGTGTATCGTGAGTATGACGATGAAACGTATGGTGGAGGCGGCGGGAAGTATGAGTAAGAGTAACCACCCGCTGATGCGCCTGGTCCGTGCAAAATTCGAACACGCATGTATGATCAGCGATACGGTGGAAAACGTAGGGGTATTTGTGGATAAGTATCTGTATGAGTATAAAGTCTGTGGATTACGACTTCACACGCTGCGCAGACTGGAGAAGATATGTGCGGGACTGCTTATCGTAACCGGACTTGTCGGTGCGGGACTGAGTTATCGGGTATATGGCATGGGAGATGCTGTCCTGCGGATGGGTGCATGTGGCGCAGGACTTGGAATCCTGGTATGGCTGTTCCATCTGACAACGGATGAGAATTATTGCATGCAGATGGCAAAGAACTATATGGTAGATTATCTGGAAAATGTATGTCTCCACAAGTATGAAAAGGCAAATCAGAAAGAACGCACCGGACGAAGAGACAGTGTGATCAAAAAAGACGAGACAAATGATACAAAAGAAGAAAAGGCAGAAAAAGAGGACAAAACGGAGCAAGAAGAAAAAGAAGAATCTGTTCCGGTATCCGGCTCCGGTGTTGTGCAGATGCAGCGTGAGAGCCGCAGAAAAGAAAGAGTAAAGGAGAACGCCAGGAACCTGGCAAAAGCATCGGCGCGGCTTGCCGGTACAGACGGGAGTAAAAGGACAGAAGATATATTGCAAGAAGAGGTACAAAGTACCGGGACTCTGGCCGGTAATGCGCAGGCAATGGAGATTAAAGGAAATGCCGATAAGGAGTCTGCACAGGAAGATGTACAGGAAGAAATACCGAAAGAAGACACCATACGTGAGCTTCCAAAGGATGAGATGATCCGCCAGATCCTGCGGGAGTTTATGGCTTGATAATATAATGTTATTTTGCTAAAATATACGCATGAATAATATATTTGATAAATTAAAGAATTACAGCGATTCTGACTACTATGCATTCCATATGCCGGGGCACAAGAGAAATCTGGATCTGATGGACGGGACATCTCCGTACCGGATCGATATTACAGAGATTGATGGCTTTGATGATCTGCATCATGCAGAGGGAATTCTAAGAGATGCGCAGGAAAGAGCAGCAAGAGTTTACCAGGCGGACGAGACACATTTTCTGGTGAATGGAAGTACGGTTGGAATCATAAGTGCAATATTAGGAACAACTGAAAAAGGAGATTCCATACTTGTGGCAAGAAATTGCCACAAGTCTGTGTATCATGCGATATACCTGAATGAACTGGATCCGGTCTACCTCTATCCGAAATTCGATACGGAACAGGGACTTAGCACAGAGATTGATGCTGCGGATGTACAGAAAGCACTGGAAGAACATCCGAAGATCCGCGCGGTGATGATCGTGTCACCGACATATGATGGTGTGGTGTCGGACATCGAAAAGATTGCAGAGATTGTGCATGCAAAAGGGTGTCCGCTGATCGTGGATGAAGCACACGGTGCGCATTTCGGATTTGATCCGTATTTCCCAAAGAGTGCGAATATATATGGTGCGGATCTGGTGATCAACAGTCTTCATAAGACGCTTCCGGCGCTGACACAGACGGCGCTTCTGCATGTGAACGGGGACATGGTGAAGCGAAGAAAAGTGAAACAGTATCTGGATATGCTGCAGACGAGCAGTCCGTCGTATATATTGATGGCGAGTATCGATGCGTGTATCGGAATGCTGGAAGAGACACTTGAAACGCATTCGGATACAAGATCAGATTATAAATATAAAAATATTTTTTCTGAGTATGCCAATCGCATTGAAGCACTTCGCAAAGATCTAAAACGGCTTAAGTATCTGAAAATTATCCAGACTGATAATACAGACCGCTATGACAGATCCAAATTCGTGATCTCCGTAAAACATGCACCGATGTCCAGTCACGAGCTGTATGAGATATTACTTCATAGATATCATTTGCAGATGGAAATGCTGGCAGGGACCTATGTTCTGGCTATGACAACTGTGGGAGATACGCAGGAAGGTCTGGACCGGTTGAGAGATGCGTTGCTAGAGATTGATAAAGAGATAGATACCAAGCAGGGCCGGCCGGCTGCTATTGAAACCGATCTCCCACTTTCCGGCAGACAGCCGGCACTTGAAAAAGTGTGGACGATCGCAGAGGCAGTGAACCGCACGGATAAGATACAAAAACGAAGCTTTGAAGACAGTATCGGATGCATTTCTGTGGAATACGCATACCTCTATCCGCCGGGAAGCCCGCTGATCGTACCGGGTGAGCGTATTACAAAAGAAGCGGTAGAGATACTTCACTGGTATCAGGAACATGATTTTTCGATTGAGGGACTTCAATCGGAAGATGGCATAGAGGTGTGGATAGATGGGTAAGATATACTACATGATGGGTAAAAGCTCTTCGGGAAAGGATACGATTTACAAAGATATCAGAAAGGATCTTCCGAAGCTTAAGACTTTAACTTTATATACGACCAGACCGATGCGTGAAGGCGAGAAAGATGGAGTGGAATATTACTTCGTAACGGATGAAATACTTGAAAAATACCGTGAAGAAGGTAAAATAATTGAACTTCGCACCTATCAAACCGTGTATGGGGACTGGAAATATGCTACAATAGATGATGGACAGATTAATCTGGATGAAAATGATTATCTCATGATCGGTACACTGGAGTCTTATATAAAGACAAAAGAGTACTATGGAAATGAGAACCTGATCCCGCTTTATATCGAAGTGGAGGACAAAGAACGCCTGATGCGCGCGATCGTGCGAGAACAGCAGCAGGATCATCCGGGCTATGAAGAAGTCTGCAGAAGATTTCTGGCTGATCAGAAAGATTTTTCGGAGGATAATCTGAAGAAAGCAGGAATTACAAGAAGATATCAGAATGATGATAAAGTACGATGCAAAGAAGAAATAGTAGAGGTAATACGAGATGGGAAGCTTTAAAGATGTGGTTGGCCACAAAGACATATTAAAATATATCAGCAGTGCAGTAGAGAATAACAGGGTCTCTCATGCATATATTCTGAACGGGGAGAGAGGTTCGGGAAAGAAGCTGTTGGCGAGATTATTTGCCATGACACTTCTATGTGAAGAACACGGACCGGAGCCGTGTAATCACTGTCATTCCTGCAAGCAGGCAGAGAGTGGCAATCATCCGGACATTATCCGTGTGACACATGAAAAGCCGAACAGCATCAGCGTAGATGATATCCGTACACAGGTGAATAACACTGTGGATATCAAACCATATCAGGGACCGTACAAAGTCTACATTATCCCACAGGCAGATATGATGACACCGCAGGCACAGAATGCGATCCTGAAGACGATCGAGGAACCGCCGTCATATGCAGTTTTCTTGCTGCTGACGGAGAATGCGGAGACATTACTTCCGACGATCAATTCCAGATGTGTAATGTTAAAGTTGCGTAATATCAAAGATACACTGATCAAAAAGTATCTGATGGAGAATCTGGAGATCCCGGATTATAAAGCAGATATGTGCACGGCATTTGCACAGGGTAATATGGGACGTGCGATCATGCTGGCCAATTCCGATCATTTTAACGAGATCAGAGAAGAAGCGGTACAGCTTCTGAAGCATATCAGTGAGATGGAATTAAATGAAATCGTTGCTGCGGTTAAGAATATATCCGTATATAAATTAGAGATCACAGACTATCTGGACATTATCATGATCTGGTACAGGGATGTCTTATTATATAAAGCAACAAAAGAGATTGATAAGGTCGTATTCAAAGACCAGTTACAGAGTATAAAAGAACAGGCGAGAAAGAGCTCTTATGAAGGAATCGAACTGATCCTGGAGAGCCTTGAGAAAGCGAAAGCCAGACTGAAAGCGAATGTTAACTTCGATCTGGTTATGGAGCTTTTGTTCCTGACCATAAAGGAGAACTAATCATATGACGAAGGTAATAGGCGTTAGATTCAGAACTGCCGGAAAAATATATTTCTTTTCACCGGGAAAACTTGAGATCAAGACCGGTGATAAGGTAATCGTTGAGACTGCAAGAGGTGTGGAATTTGGTTCTGTAGTAACCGGACCGAAAGAAGTGGAAGATGACAAGATCACACAGCCACTCAAATCCGTGATCCGTCTTGCGACAGAGGACGATAAGAAAAAAGAAGAGAAGAATAAAGAAAAAGAAAAAGAAGCATTCAAGATTTGTTTAGACAAGATCCACAAACACGGCCTTGAGATGAAACTGATCGATGCGGAATATACATTTGATAATAATAAAGTGCTGTTTTACTTTACGGCAGACGGACGAATTGATTTCCGTGAGCTTGTAAAGGATCTGGCGAGTGTGTTCCGTACCAGAATCGAGTTAAGACAGATCGGAGTGCGTGATGAGACGAAGATCCGCGGCGGGATCGGTATCTGTGGAAGACCACTTTGCTGCCACACGTATTTATCCGAGTTCGCACCGGTATCGATCAAGATGGCGAAAGAACAGAATCTTTCACTGAACCCGACAAAGATATCCGGAGTCTGCGGAAGACTGATGTGCTGTTTGACGAATGAAGAAGAGACATATGAAGAACTGAACAGCCATCTTCCGGCGAACGGAGATCATGTGACGACACCGGAAGGATTAAGAGGAGATGTACAGTCAGTTAACGTGCTCCGCCAGCTGGTTAAGGTTGTTGTGACGCTGGATAATGACGAGAAAGAGATCCGTGAATATCCGGCAGCAGAACTGAAGTTCAAACCAAGACGTAAGAAGAAAGACGTAAGACTTTCGAAAGAAGAGATGAAGGAACTGAAGGCGTTAGAAGAAAAGAACGGAGCGTCAAAATTAGATGATAACTAAATTACTTCCGAATGAAAGACTGGATGATCTGCAGATCAAAGGATATGAGATCATTCAAAGTCCGGGCCGTTTCTGTTTTGGAATGGATGCAGTGCTTTTATCAGCATTTGCCAGAGTAAAGAAGAATGAAAAAGCACTGGATCTCGGAACGGGAACAGGAATTCTTCCGATACTTCTGGAGGCAAAATATCCGGGACTGCATTATACGGGACTGGAGATCCAGGAAGAGAGTGCAGATATGGCAAGGCGCAGTGTCAGTTATAACGGGCTGGAAGAACGGATCGACATTGTAACGGGAGATATCAAGGAGGCAGCATCCATATTCGGAGCCGCCTCTTTTGGGGTTATTACAACCAATCCCCCGTATATGATCGGAGACCACGGACTGAAGAATCAGAATGAAGCATTGTATATTGCAAGACATGAGGCACTTTGTACACTGGATGATATCTTAAGAGAGAGTGCGAAGATACTGAAAGTCAAAGGAAGATTCTATATGGTCCACAGACCGTTCAGGCTTCCGGAGATCATGACAAAGATGTGTGCGTATGGAATTGAGCCGAAGCGTATGCGGCTGGTATATCCGTATATAGATAAAGAACCGAATATGGTTCTGATCGAGGGAATGAAGGGCGGCAATCCGAGGATGCAGGTAGAACCGCCGTTGGTTGTATATCAGAAAGATGGAAGTTATACGGAGGAACTGCTTGCACTCTACGGAATGAGTCCGTCGTAAGTAAGGAAAATATCACGGCGCAAAAGCCATGGCAGCAGATGGACCGGGCAGATAGATACAGAGCAGGCACCAAACATAAGATGGAGGAGTATGAGATGGCAGGAACATTGTACTTATGTGCAACACCGATAGGGAATCTGGAAGATATGACATTCCGGGCGGTGAGGATATTAAAAGAAGTGGATCTGATCGCAGCAGAAGATACCAGAAACAGTATCAAGCTTCTGAATCATTTTGAGATTAAGACACCGATGACCAGCTATCATGAATATAATAAGATAGAAAAAGGACACAAACTTGTAGAACGTCTGCAAGGCGGTGAGGACATTGCAGTGATCACGGATGCCGGGATGCCAGGAATCTCTGATCCGGGCGAAGAACTGGTGAAGATGTGTCAGGAAGCAGGGATCACGGTTACAGCTGTTCCGGGAGCCTGTGCATGTGTCACGGCGCTTACGATATCCGGACTTGGAACGAGAAGGTTCGCATTTGAGGCATTTCTTCCAACGGATAAGAAAGAAAGACAGGCCGTTCTGGAGGAACTGAAAGATGAGACGAGAACTATGGTCATCTATGAAGCACCGCACAGACTGGTCCGTACATTGAAGACGCTTCAGGAGACTCTCGGTAACAGACGTATCAGCATCTGCAGAGAACTTACGAAGAAGCACGAGACCGTATTTGCCACAACGATCGAAGATGCGCTGGCATATTATGATGTACAGGAGCCGAAGGGTGAATGTGTCATGGTGATCGAAGGAAAGAGCAGAGAAGAGATCCGCAATGAGGAAAAAGCCAGATGGGAAGAGATGAGTATCGAAGAACATATGGAACTTTATCTCGGACAGGGAATGGACAAAAAATCTGCGATGAAACAGGTGGCAAAAGACAGAGGTGTAGGAAAAAGAGATATTTACCAGGCACTTTTATAGGCTGTTCGTCAACTTGTATAGAAAATGAGAAAAAGATTGTTCAACTTGGGCATTACCCGGGTTGAACTTTTTTTATATACTTTTATCAGAACGAAACAGATAACGACTGGAATAAAAATGATTATAAATCAGGAGGAATTATAGCAATGGCAAGTTTATCATTGAAACACATTAACAAAACATATCCAAATGGATTTGAAGCAGTGAAAGACTTCAACCTTGAGATTGAAGATAAAGAATTCATCATCTTCGTAGGACCTTCAGGATGTGGTAAATCTACAACACTTCGTATGATTGCCGGTCTGGAAGATATCACTTCCGGAGAATTAAAGATCGGAGACAGAGTGGTAAATGACGTAGAGCCAAAAGACAGAGATATCGCAATGGTATTCCAGAACTACGCTCTGTATCCACATATGACAGTA
>OLPK01001077.1_pt1 | contig 20388 bp, 18 predicted proteins | sample 1672261 | NCBI WGS metagenome assembly OLPK01 (sample SAMEA3136665, study PRJEB25190) | human gut metagenome
TCCAGTAACCTACTTAAAATTAGATCACCAAGACTACGTTAAGTCCCAATGGGGGGACTGGTACATGGTGGGTAGCGATGGGATTGTCCAATCAGGGGTTCAAAAGTGGTACGGTAAGTACTACTACTTCGATCCAGTAACCTACTTAAAATTAGATCACCAAGACTACGTTAAGTCCCAATGGGGGGACTGGTACATGGTGGGTAGCGATGGGATTGTCCAATCAGGGGTTCAAAAGTGGTACGGTAAGTACTACTACTTCGATCCAGTAACCTACTTAAAATTAGATCACCAAGACTACGTTAAGTCCCAATGGGGGCTTTGGTACATGGTAGGTAGTGATGGGATAGTTCAATCAGGGGTTCAAAAGTGGTATGGTAAGTATTACTACTTCGATCCAGTGACCTACTTAAAGTTGGACCACCAAGATTATGTTAAGTCCCAATGGGGGGACTGGTACATGGTAGGTAGTGATGGGATCGTTCAATCTGGGTTAGTTCAATGGTATGGTCATTACTACTACTTCAACCCAGTAACGTATCTAAAGGCAACTAACACGACGTTTAGTTACAATGGAATATCATTAACTGCCGATAATACTGGTATTATTACCGGGACTACGACTTCTTCACAATTCCTATTAAAGATTTACCAGGCAACCCTTGATGGTTGGAAGGAATATGGTGTGTTACCATCCGTGACGGCTGCTCAAGCAATCCTTGAAAGTGGTTGGGGGCAATCAGCCTTAGCTACTGAAGCCAACAACTTATTTGGGATTAAAGGATCATATAATGGTCAATACGTTATCATGTCGACTGCGGAATATGGTAGCGGTGGTTACTACTATGTAAATGCAGAATTCCGGAAATACCCAAGCTTCTATGAAAGTGTTGTTGACCACGGATACTTCTTGTACAGCAATAGTCGCTACAGTAACTTGTTACATCAAACTAGCTACGCTACTGTAACTTCGTTATTACAATCTGATGGATATGCAACTTCACCGACGTATGCTTCGAGCCTTAATAATGTGATTACAACTTATGGGTTGCAATCATGGGATACGGCAGCTGGAGTATAGAAACTAATTAACTTATAATCCCCCTAGGGGTAGCAAGCGCCACAATAGTTTGTTCTCCTTAAGGGGATTTTAATTTACCTAATTATAAGTAAGGAATTAAATCAATAAGTTGGAAAATAGATAGGGAGGATCAATTATGGGGGAGAAAAAGCAACACTATAAGCTTTATAAGAGTGGAAAACAATGGAAGACATTGGCAATCACTGCTGTAGTGGCTATTGCAGGAGTATTGTCGTTCAATGATGTAACGGCCAATGCTGATGTAACTTCAGCTACGATTGCAGCTACAGAAGTAACACAAACTGGTAGTAAAGTTGGTACATGGTTGGCAGTGATGGAATTGTTCAATCTGGGATTATCAGATGGTACGGGTCACTTTATTACTTTGACCCAACAACCTACTTACTAAAAACTAGTGGTTACGTTGTGTCAAACGGTGTTGCATATATTGCGGGTAGTGACGGGAAACTTACGGCAGTAACGAATGCAGTTAATAGCTACATTCTTAAGAATTATCTAGGTCACGCCGCAATCACATAAGATTACGTAATCCCTTCGGATGTTACAGACACCTATAGTGATACCTCAGATGGAAAACCAAACATGATTGTTGTTCATGAGACGGCCGATGATGCAACAATTTGGGAAGAAATTAATTACGAGAAGAATACTTATGAGGATGCCTTTGTTCATGCCTTTGTAGATGGAAATAATATTATTGTTATTTCAAACACTGATCACGAAGCATGGGGGGCTGGATATCCAGCAAATGGACGAGCCGTTCAATTTGAACAAATTGAGGTTACCGGAGCAAGTAACTTTACGAAGGAAATTTCAAATGCGGCATACTTTACAGCCTATATGATGAAAAAGTATGGGCTAATTCCGTCACTGGCCCAGTCGAATGGGACGGGAACATTATGGTCGCACCATAATGTATCGCAATATTTGGGCGGTACTGACCATACCGATCCCGATGGTTACTGGTACAACCGAGCAAGCACGTATTTTGGAACGACATACACTATGTCGAATTTCTGTCAGTTGGTAAGCCTTTACTACAACACGCTATAGAACCTCCCTGTAACGTAACGAAAATCGAAACGTTCCGTCGACTGATTGCCAATTAAGCAATTGGTTGGCGTTTTTTTAGTTGCAAAGATTTCTTACAATGTTGCAAAAAGGTGACAAACGTTATTCTTAGTTAACAGATCATCAAATATTGTAGAAAGATGAACTTTTTATGATATGGTATTAAACGTAAACTTTTAAATTAAACATAATTAACTAAAAACCAAAAACTACGGAAGGATTTAGGTTGATGGAAAGTAAAAAGCACTACAAGTTATACAAGAGCGGGAAGCAGTGGAAGACGCTAGCGATTACCGCTGCAGTTGCCATCGCCGGGGTTGTCTCTTTTGATAACGCAACGGCAAATGCGGATGTTGCTTCATCTGCCATTGCTACTACGGAAGTTTCACAAACGACTAACGATTCCTCAGCGGTACAAAGTGATGCCACGAGTGCAACGGTTGTGGTTGCTTCAATTAACAGTACGGAAGTTTCCAGCACTGCATCCGCAGCTAGTTCTGAAACGGTTGTTGCTCCGGTCTCAGCTGAATCCGTTAGTGTTAGTGCAGTTGCCTCATCTGCAACTAGTTCAGCGTCTAGTGTGGCCCAGAGTACCGCAGCTGTGGCAACCGAAGCTAGCTCGGCGATTAGTGCCACGTCTGCTGTGTCGTCATCTGTTGCAACTACGACTAGTGAAGCAACTGTAAGTGCAACTAGCTCTATGAATGACAGTAACTTGTCAGATGCAACCTCTACTCAGGATAGTGCAGCTTCTTCAGCAGCCGAGATCCGTGCCGTTGCTGCAGCCGTTAGCTCTACTAAAAATGGCTGGGTAAATGAAAACGGAACGTACACTTACTACACTAATGGTAAGGTAGCTAGTGGTGAAAGTTACTCGTACTTGCCGACGATTAACGGAACGGGTCACAATTGGTACTTGGTTAATGATGGTGTTGTCCAATCAGGTGTCCAACAATGGTACGGAAGCTACTACTACTTCAACCCGACAAACTACCTGAAATTAGATCACCAAGATTACGTTCAGTCCCAATGGGGGAGTTGGTACATGGTCGGCAGTGATGGAATCGTTAAATCCGGTGTTCAAAAGTGGTATGGCAAGTACTATTACTTTGATCCAACTACTTACTTGAAGTTAGATCACCAAGACTACGTACGGTCTCAGTGGGGAGATTGGTACATGGTTGGTAGTGATGGGGTTGTTCAGTCAGGGCTTGTTAGTTGGAAGGGATCAACTTATTACTTCGATTCTTCAACTTACTTGAAGGTAACTAACAAGACGTTTACTGTTGGGAATACAACCTATAAGGCAGACGGTAATGGTGTTGTTACGGTAGTCAATGACTTTAACGCTAAGGTTAACAAGGCCTTAGGCGAAATCGGGGTACCATACGTTTGGGGTGGTAACTCTCCTTCCGTTGGGTTTGACTGCTCTGGGTTAGTTCAATGGGCTTACGGCCTGAGTTCTAGTTACCGGACGACTTACCAACAACAAACGCTTGGGACGCACGTTTACTCCAACGTCTCTAGTTCGCCAAAGGGTGCGCTGTTGTTCTTCGGTAGTGATTCCGCTCCGTACCACGTGGCCATCTCATTAGGTGACGGTTCTTACGTTCACGCCCCAACGGTCGGTGAAAACGTCAAGATTGGTTACCAAAAGTACTTCACACCTAGCTACTACATCGTCTTAAGCTAGTTAATATAAGGAGAAGCCTTAGGGATATCCTGGGGCTTTTTCAAAATATTAGGGAATTGTGAAGTTATGACTAATCATCGAACAAAGACTTTGTTATAATGTGATTAAGAATCAGAGTTCGAGATATTGAGAGGAAAAAATTATGAAAGCTAACAAGCTATTAACTTCAATTGTTGCTGGGGCGATGCTTCTTTCATTAGCGGCCTGCAGCAGTAGTAAATCTGCGAGTGGGAGTGATACTACGGACAGCGTAAGCGCAAGTAGTAAGGCGGCCTCAAAGAAGAACTCCACGACGAAGAAGCAACAAGTAAAGACGGTTTCTGATGATTCCAGTTCTTCATCTAGTAAATCTTCCAGTTCAGCAACCGCTGCTAACTCATCAACGTCTTCGTCAAGTGCTTCCCGGGGAGCGGCAGCCGCAACCGCCTCGAATTCTAGCTCTTCTAACGGAAGTAGCTCTTCATCAAGTGCCTCAACGGCTACTTTAACTCAGACCCAAGCCTTGGATCTTTTAAAGGAACGTCTCGGAGCTAACTTGAACAATGCTGGGACGTCAGGTCAATCAATGCCAGTTCAACCATCAGCTACCGATGTTGATTCCTTTACCGCTACGCAAACGGGAACGAACAGCTGGCAATTTACTGGAACGGTAAACGGTAAGACTTACACTTACAATGTTTCACCAACTTCCATTACTGAGAACTAGTCAAAGTTCATTGTTAGATAGTGTATAATGAAAACCGGTGCTGCTAAGCGGTGCCGGTTTTTCATTATTTAAATTTAAGAGGATTAAAAATGCCAAAGTTATCAATTGTCGTTCCCTGTTATAACGAACAGGAAGCCCTCCCGCTCTTTTACCCAGCTGTAGAAGAGGTGGTCCAAAGAATAGATGGTTTAAAAACGGAATATTGGTTAGTAGATGATGGTTCTGCAGACCAAACGTTAGCGGAAATGCGAAAGTTGCATTCGATTGATCCTGAACGGGTACATTACCTAACCTTTTCCCGGAACTTTGGGAAGGAGAGTGCCCTCTATGCTGGTCTGGAAGCAGCTACCGGTGATTACGTGGTGGTAATGGATGCGGACTTGCAAGATCCGCCGTCCTTTCTTCCCCAAATGTATTCCATCCTCCAGGAAGGTGAATACGATTGTGTAGGGACCCGGCGGACCGACCGGAAGGGAGAAGCCAAGATAAAATCCTTCCTCAGTGACCAATTTTATAAAGTTATTAACCGTGTATCGCAAACCAATATCGTTCCAGGAGCTCGTGACTTTCGGATGATGACCCGCCAAATGGTCGATGCCATTCTTTCAATGAAGGAATACAGCCGTTTTTCCAAGGGAATTTTCTCCTGGGTCGGTTTTAAAACCAAGTATTTAGAGTACAAAAACGTTGAGCGGGTGGCCGGAACCACTGATTGGTCAACTTGGAAACTATTTAAGTATGCAATGGACGGAATTGCCGACTTCTCACAGGCACCATTATCATTAGCAGTTTGGCTAGGAACGACCTCCTTTATTATTTCAATCATTGGGTTGATTTTTGTGGTGATCCGCCGACTGATAGAACCAACGAGTAGTGCCTTTGGCTGGGCCTCGATGGTTTGCATCATTCTTTTACTAGGGGGACTACAGCTGCTCTGCATTGGGATTGTCGGGAAATACATCGGTCGTATCTACATGCAAGTTAAGAACAGACCGATTTACATCATTAAGGAAAAGAAATAATGCCAAAAAGTTATCAAAAAGCGCTCTTTTGGTCGTTTGAATTACTGATTATTGCGAGTTTAATCTGGGTCTGCACCCAGATTAACTTTGTCTTTACCCCTTTGCTGGTCTTCGTTTCCGTGGTAATCACCCCGCTGATCATCTCGCTCTTTTTGTACTACATGTTAAACCCACTCTTTCGCTTATTAATGAAGATCAAGGTTTACAAATGGCACATGAAACGGGGGATTGCGAGCTTGGTGGTGGTGATCGGGCTCGTCTTGATTGTGGCTGGTGGGATTTCGGCGTTAATTCCATCGGTGCTCAATGAGTTAAACCAAGTAATTCATTGGCTCCCCCAGGCTGCCAAGGAGATCCAAAAAATGATTCAAGAGATCTCGGAACACCCGTGGGTGCGAAAACTCCACTTATCTACTTACTACGGTCAAATTAACGATCAAGTTTCTAAGTACGTTCGCCAGATTGTCACTGGTTTAACCTCAAGTGCGGGAACAATTATTGGGACGATTACGAGTACGGTCATTGTGGCCATCACCGTCCCCGTAATGCTTTTTTACATGTTTAAGGATGGTAACCGACTAGTACCGAGCGTGCAAAAGCTTTTTCCGGAAAGTAGTCAGGATGAGGTTGGTGAACTGTTACGAAAGATGAGTAAGACCCTTTCATCCTACATTTCAGGGCAAGCCATTGAGTGTCTGTTCGTGGCGATTGCAACTTCGATCGGCTATCTGATCATTGGCCAGCCCTTAGCCGTGGTTCTCGGTGTGGTGGCGGGAATCGCCAACATGATCCCGTATGTAGGGCCCTATATCGGAATTACACCGTCCTTAATGGTTTCGATTGCGGTGGCGCCAGAAAAGATTATTTGGGTGATTGTAGTGGTTGTGATCGTTCAACAAATTGACGGTAACATTATCTACCCGAATATCATTGGCAAAACCCTGCAGATCCACCCATTAACGATCATAATGCTCTTATTAGCTGCGGGGAATATCGCTGGGATTCCAGGGATGATCCTTTGTATTCCGTGCTATGCAGTTGTTAAGACGGTGGTAACTTACTTAATAAGTATTTACAATCTGAGGAAACGAGGAGAAAATAACGGCTAGTTAGACATAACATTGTTATAATCTAGGGTATTCATGGGGAAGATTTAGCGTAGTGGGTAAATCTTAATTATGATGGAGGCGCATGGGTATGTTAAAGACATTAACAATTGTCGTACCGTGCTATAACGAAGAAGAAGTGCTCCCGGAAACAGTTAAAGAAATTGGTACAATTATCGAAGATTTGATTGCTCAAGCAAAGATTAGCACTAAGAGTAAGATCCTCTTTGTTAATGACGGGAGTAAGGATCGCACCTGGGAGTTAATCTCTGAGTATAGCGAGAAGTACTCCTACGTTTCGGGGATTAAGTTTACCCGTAACTATGGTCACCAAAACGCCTTATTAGCCGGAATGACGGTAGCAGTTAAGTATTCGGATATGATCATCACCATCGATGCGGACCTCCAAGACGACGTCAACGCCATTTACCAGATGGTTGATAAGTACTTAGAAGGAATTGATGTGGTTTACGGGGTTCGTAATAGCCGGGAGACGGATTCCTTCTTTAAACGGCGGACAGCGCTAGCCTATTATGGGCTAATGAAACGCTTGGGTGTGAATCTCGTTCCAGATTCCGCCGACTACCGCTTGCTCAGTAAGCGGGCAACGGAAGCCCTGCTTCAATACAAAGAGCACAACTTGTTTTTACGGGGGATGGTTCCGTTAGTGGGGTATCCTTCGGCTAAGGTGTACTATCCCCGTAAGGAGCGCTTCGCCGGTAAATCGAAGTACCCACTCGGGAAGATGTTACACTTTGCTTTTGATGGGATTTCTTCCTTTTCAATTGCCCCGATTCAATTAATTTTGATCTTAGGGATCTTGACCACTTCGATTAGCATCATCATGATGATCTATGTTTTAGTAGAAAAAATATTAGGTCATGCTCTAACCGGTTGGGCATCCTTGATGATCTCAATCTGGTTGCTTGGTGGAATTCAGCTAATTTCAGTCAGTGTAATCGGTGAGTACGTAGGGAAGATCTTTACCGAAGTTAAGCATCGGCCACGCTTTAATATCGAAACGGAAGACTACACTGAAAAAATGGTCAAGGATAAAAACGGTTACTAATAATAAAGCCCTAGGGTCCGCGTGACAACGGATGCTAGGGCTTTAAATTAGGGTGAATCTAGCTAGCTGAGATGTGATAAAATTTAAAGGATAGTGTGTAGAACGCCATCGCTTAAAGCGAGTGGCAGAAACGCGACCAGTTGTGGGTTTTAAAACTAAATTGGCTCTGACCGAATGATAACTGGAGCACCATAACAGAGAACGAAAGGAATTCAAGATTGGCAACTAAACAACAATTAGAAGATGCAGTAAGTAAGCGCCGGACCTTTGCGATCATTTCGCACCCCGACGCCGGGAAGACGACAATTACGGAACAGCTCCTCCTCTTTGGGGGCGTCGTTCGGGAAGCCGGAACGGTTAAGGGACGGGGCAGCTCGAACTTCGCCAAGTCCGACTGGATGGAAATCGAACAAAAGCGGGGGATCTCCGTTACCTCTTCCGTGATGCAATTTGATTACGATGGCAAGCGGATCAACATTTTGGATACCCCGGGGCACGAAGATTTCTCTGAAGACACCTACCGGACTTTGATGGCGGTGGACTCAGCGGTCATGGTGATTGACGGGGCCAAGGGGATTGAACCCCAGACCCGCAAGCTCTTCCAAATTTGTAAGATGCGGGGGATTCCGATTTTCACTTTCATCAATAAGTACGACCGGGACGCGCGGGAACCACTCGATTTGATGAATGAAATCGAAGAAACCCTCGGGATCGAAACTTACCCGATGGACTGGCCAATCGGAATGGGCCGTCAGTTCATGGGGGTTTACGATCGCCATAACCACCGGGTGGCCTTAACTCACCCGGCCGATGAAAGCAAGCCGTACTTACCGTTAGATGAAAACGGGGAAGTGATTGGGGAGAACCCGTTGGCTGGCGAAGGGGAATGGGAAGACGCCCTGGAAGGGATGGAATTGATCTCTGAAGCCGGCAGTGAATTCTCAGCAGAAAAGGTGGCGGCCGGGGATCAAACCCCAGTCTTCTTTGGTTCAGCCCTAACTAACTTCGGGGTCAAGACCTTCTTGGAAACCTACCTGAAGTACGCCCCGGCACCGAGTGCGCACAAGACGGAGGAAGGGAAGGCGATTGACCCGCTCTCCCCGGAATTCTCTGGTTTCGTCTTTAAAATCCAGGCCAACATGGACCCGAAGCACCGGGACCGGATTGCCTTTGTCCGGGTTTGCTCAGGTGAATTTGACCGCGGGATGGACGTTACCCTGGAACGGACGAAGAAGCCACTCCGGCTGTCGAACGTGACCGAATTCATGGCCAACACCCGGGAAAACGTGGAAAAGGCCGTTGCCGGCGATATCATCGGTTTATACGATACCGGAAACTTCCAAATTGGGGATTCCATTTACACTGGTAAGGAAGACATTAAGTTTGAAAAGCTGCCGCAGTTTACGCCGGAACTCTTTGTTCGGGTCTCGGCCAAGAACGTGATGAAGCAAAAGTCCTTCCACAAGGGGATCAATCAACTAGTCCAAGAAGGGGCGGTCCAGCTTTACCAAAATTACAACACTAACGATTACATCTTAGGGGCCGTGGGACAGCTGCAATTTGAAGTCTTTAAGTTCCGGATGCAAAACGAATACAATTCCGAAGTCATCATGGAACCAATGGGCAAGAAGACGGCCCGCTGGATCAACCCGGACCAATTGGACCCGAAGATGTCATCTTCTCGCAACATCTTGGTCAAGGACATGCAGGGCGAACCGCTCTTCTTGTTTGAAAATCAATTTGCGGAAAACTGGTTTAAGCAAAAGTATCCGGATGTTGAATTAACGTCGAAGCTATAGGCGAAAGGAACGCAAACGTGGAAAATTACATCATTTCATTGAAGGACCCCTCTGGTAACGTTGGGGGCCCGAAGGCAAATATGGATAACATCAAGTTCTTAAAGGAACAGATGGGCTTTAAGGAATTATGGCTTGATTATGGTTGGAAGGACGGCTTCTGGTGGCACCACAACTTGTGGGACTGGATCAACACCCGCATTCACAAGTATCAACTATCCCGCTCCGTATTACCAAAGTTCTTCAAGGAACACCCGGACATTGACAATGTGGTGATTCAATACCCGCTCTACTCCAATAAGCTGATCAAACAAATTACAGACAGTGTGCACCAAAATAGTCACGCTAAGCTATACTTCATCATCCACGATGCTGAAATGATTCGCTTGTATGCGGATGAACCAAAGCGAGCCCAAGGGGAATTAGATTCCTTTAACCTTTCGGATGGGATCATCGGCCACAATGCTAAGATGAATAAATTCCTGAAGGAACAAGGGGTGAAGGTCCCGCTAGTTGACCTGGGGATCTTTGATTACGATAACCCGCAACCACTTCAGGAATACAAGGGCTACGATAAGTCGGTTTGCTACGCGGGGAACTTAATTGACGCAGAATTCCTGCAGGATGTTCACCCAACTAACCGCTTTGACCTCTTTGGACCGAACCCGGCGGAAAGTTACAACGAAGGGTTGAACTACAAGGGACAGTTTTCACCAACGGACTTACCTGCCCACATGGACGAAAACTTTGGCCTGGTTTGGCACGGGACGAGCGTCGACACCTGTGATGGGGTCTTTGGTCGTTACCTGAAGTGGAATAACCCGCACAAGACGTCTCTTTACCTTAGTTCGGGACTGCCGGTCATTATTTGGGACCAGGCCGCTCTGGCTGATTTTGTGCTTGAAAACGGGGTTGGGATTACGATTAGTAGCCTTAATGACTTAAACGATAAGTTAGACGCCCTGACCGAAGAAGAGTACCGTCAGATGCACGATAACGTTCAAAAGGTTGCTAACCAAATGCGGACCGGGTACTACATTACCCACGCAATGGAAAAAATGATCAATAACTAGTTAATTAGGAGCGAATGATGAATAAGATATGCGCCATTGTGGTTACTTATAACCGCAAGATTCTGTTAAAGCAATCACTACAAGCCTTACTAGACCAAACTGTCACTGACTTTGACATTCTGGTGGTGGATAACGCCAGCACGGATAACACCCGGGAATACATTGATGACCTCTTACAAGAAGAGCGAATTGATTACGTCAACACGGGAGCCAACCTTGGTGGGTCAGGGGGCTTTAACCACGGTTTAAAGGTTGCTTGCAAGCGGGGCTACCAGTACGTCTGGATGATGGATGACGATACCATGCCGACCCCAACTGCCCTAGAAAAGATTTTAGAGGCTGACAAGATCTTGGGTGGTAACTACGGGTACTTAGCTAGCGAGGTACTCTTTACTGATGGTCAACCGTGCAAGATGAACGGCCAAAAGGTACTCAAGAAGTGGTTTGACGAATCCCAATACTTAAAGAACGGGATTTTACGGACAACGCGGGCGACCTTTGTTTCCTTCTTCGTGCGGACCGCAGTAGTGGAGAAGGTGGGGCTTTCCTACAAGGAATTCTTCATTTGGGGTGATGATATGGAGTACTCCAACCGGATTTCCAAGCAGTTCCCGTGTTACATGGTGGCGCAAAGTATTGTTGTTCACCACACTAAGAACAATGATGGTTCAAGTATCGCTAAGGACGATGGCTCCCGGCTATGGCAATACAAGTTTGCTTACCGGAACGAATGTGTAATTGCACGCGATGATGGTTTATATGGGCGTTGCTACCAATTTGCAAAGGTGAACTGGAACATTCTAAAGGTTATTGGTTCGCACAAACCACTAAAGCTCAAGAAAATTTGGATTCTGATCTCCGCTTCAATTCGGGGGATCTTCTTCCGGCCGAAGATTGAATACATTAAGCTTGATTCGGATAAATAAAAGATATAAAGGGGGGCACCTTATTTTAGTAGGTGAACAGGGATAATGAAGAAAATAGAAAAGTACAAATACAGATCAGACCTCGTTGCCATATTTATATTTTTGGTTGTTACGTTTACTATGACGTACCCATTATGGCATTCCCACCAATTATTTATTGCTAACGACTGGTCCTTTCACGTATCTCGGGTCGAAGAAATTTATGATAATTTGAAGGATGGGCATTTATTTACTTACATTGCAACCCATACTTTTCAAAAAACAGGGGTCGCAAATTTTCTTTTTTATCCAACCATTTTCCTTTATCCTTGGGCATTGCTCCGCTTTATATTTAGTCCGGTAACTGCTTTTTATGGCTGGTACGCACTGATCAATTTTTGTACATTAGTGATTGCTTATCTTTGTGCTAAAAAAGTGTCAAATAGCAGTATCAAGGCGATTTTAGCGTCGCTCCTATACACTTTAATGCCTTACCATATGTTTGTCGGTACTGGTGTGTTTGGTGAATTCGTTGCAATGGCCTTTATCCCGATGGTTATTTTAGGAGGATATGAATTATTTTTTGCTGATGATCACCGGTGGCAACTGTTAGCAATTGGGTTAGCATTGGTAAGTTATTGTCATATTTTAAGTACACTATTATGTATAGAAATCTTATCAATTCTATTTATCATTTCACTCTTTGCCAAAAAATGGTCTAATATTGATCGAATAAAAGCACTTTTGAAGAGTGTAGTACTGACTATATCCTTAGTTGCTATGATGGTAGGTCCATTTGTGTCTGACTATATTGGACAAAAGATCTCCTCAACAAATTCAGAGATTAACTTTAATATGATCTTAAAGTTAAAGGACTTTATTTTCAGCTCTTTTAGTGGTAGTTATGGTCAAAACCTGGGCTTCGTGCTAGTAATTGCATTACTTACCGGATATATTTACTTTAACAATCGTTTCGTAATTACGGTCTGGTTATTAGGGAGTACATTGGCTCTCGTTACAACCGATTTTTTCCCTTGGGAAAAGCTTCAAAATATAGTTCCAGCTTTAGGGGTTATTCAGTTTCCTTACCGTTACTTAAGCTATGCGGGACTGTTTTTGGCCCTAATTGCTTCTGAGGCAATAGGTAGCTCAATACTGAAATTAGAAAAAAGAAAACAATTAGTTGCAATGGTTGCTGTTCTAGTTGTTGCAGCGGTTTATCCTTTGTCAGTTTTGCATACGAGGGATTGGCGAACGGACAGTAGCTTGGATACGATATCCGTTAAGGTTCAACAATCAGGTCCTCAAGGAACACCAGTTGCATACAAGGTTAACAATCAAACTTACAGTGAGATTTTTTCACATGGTGTTCTGTACGGTGAAGCAGACTACTTCCCTAAACAATCATGGGGAGGAAATTCGGCAGCTTACTACGGCATTGTTATCAATAACCCCAAGTTACGCTCGATTATTGATAGTTACGCATATATTGACGGTCAAAAGACTAAAATTAGTAAGAAGTCAGGCCCCAATAAACTTGAGATGAGTCTCAATGATGTAAAGGGAAAGAAGATTAACCTACCAGTGGTTGCGTACCGGAACACATACTTACAGGTAAATGGTAAGAATGTTAACTACCAAAAGAGTAGCCGTGGAACGGTTCAATTTACGTCTCAAAGTAAAAAGGTCAATATTGTAGTTGGCTTTAAGCCTTCTATGGTTATGATTATCGGTTATATTGTTTCATCGCTCGGTTGGCTGTTTGTGTTGTTAATGCTAATTCGAAGTTTACGTTCTAAGATTAAGCAGTAGATTTAGCCCAAAAAGGAGGCCCCACTCATGAATATATTAGTCACCGGTGGTGCCGGCTTCATCGGTAGCCACTTCTTGCGCTACCAGCTAAGTCACTACCCAGCTGATCGGGTGGTGAACCTCGATTGTCTGACCTACGCCGGCAACTTGGCGAACGTGGCGGATTTAGCTTCTAACCCCCGCTACCACTTTATCCAGGGTGATATCCGGGATGCCGCTACCGTTAGCGAAGTTCTTACCACGCACCAAATTGACGTGGTGGTTAACTTTGCGGCCGAGTCGCACGTCGATCGTTCAATTGAAGATCCGGCGCCCTTTGTTTCGACGAACGTAGTGGGGGTGCAGGTCCTCTTGGATGCCTGCCGGAGGGCGCGGGTCCGCCTAGTGCAGGTTTCGACCGATGAGGTGTACGGGTCAATTGCGGCAGGGCGGGCGGATGAAGAAGCGCCCCTCCAGCCGAGTTCTCCGTACGCGGCGACGAAGGCTTCCGCCGACCTGTTGGCAATGGCGGCCCACCACACCTTTGGCCAGGACGTCGTGATCACCCGGTCCGCTAATAACTACGGGCCCAATCAGCACCCGGAAAAGCTGGTGCCGATGATCATCACTAATGCCCGTCAGCAGCGACCGCTCACCATTCAAGGCACCGGCGATGACATCCGCGATTGGCTGTACGTGGTCGATAATTGCCAGGCCATTGACTTGGTAATGCGCAAGGGCGTGGCGGGGGAAGTCTATAACATTGGCGGCTTTGAACGCCGCACGGTGTTAGAAGTTGTGGCCAGCCTGCAAGCGTTGCTCGGCTTTCCCGCTTCCCAAGTGGTTCACGTGGCTGAGCGGCTCGGCCACGATCACCGCTACGCCGTCGATGATACCAAGTTACGCCGGGCGTTGGGCTGGCGGCCATCCACCAGCCTCGCCGCCGGTTTAACCAAGACCGTCAGGGCGTTGCAACATTAATCAAAAAGGTCCCTTACAAGGGGCCTTTTTTTGTTGACAGGGAACTTAGTTGGTTATATAGTTAGTTGCACAAGTAATTAACTAACTAAGTTGCCGAAAGGAGGGGCCCATGAACTTCGAATTTGATCAGGACAGCCCGCTGTACCAGCAGATTGCCAACCAATTGGCGGAGATGATCTTTACCGGCGTCTACCAGGCTGGCGACCAGGTGCCATCGACCACCCAACTGTCCGCCAGCTTGAACATCAACCCGGCGACGGTTTTGAAGGGTATGAATCAGCTGGTGGCCTTGGGCCTGTTAGAAAAGCGGCGCGGGCGGGGGATGTTTGTCACCCCGGGCGCCCAGGAACAACTGGCCACCAAGCACCGCGATGACTTCTACCGCAATTACGTGGTGGCGATGGTCGCCGAAGCCAAGAAGCTGGGCATCAAAGAGGAGCACTTACAGGAACTAATCAAACGGGGGTATCAAGATGACGGTCAATGAACTAATGATTAACCACGTCACCAAGCGTTACCGGCGCCACACGGTGATCGATGAAGTGAGTTTCAACCTGGCACCGGCCAAGATTTACGGCCTGCTGGGACGGAACGGGGCGGGGAAGAGCACCCTGTTAAACATCATCACCAACCGGATTTTCCCCACCAGCGGGATGGTGGCGATGGGGCCACAAAACGTTAATAACAACGATGAAGAGCTGGGGAAGATTTACCTGATGAGCGAATCCAACATGTACCCGAAGACGACCCGGGTGAAAAGAATGTTGGCCGATGCTGACCGCTTCTACGGCAAGTTTGACTTCGCTAACGCCCGCCGGATGCTGGGGCAGTTTGGGATCAACGAGAAGGCCCGCTTCTCCAACCTCTCAACCGGGCAAAAGACGGTCGTTAAGATCACAATTGCCCTAAACGTCAACGCTCAGTACGTTCTCCTGGACGAACCTACCTTAGGCCTAGACGTTAACTACCGGGAAACCTTTTACCGTGAGCTGTTGCGGACTTACAGCGAAAAGCCGCGGACCTTTGTCCTATCGACCCACTTGATCAGTGAGGTTCAACAGCTAGTCGAAGACGTTTTGATCCTCCACGAGGGGAAGATCATCGTCAACGAACCAGTGGAAGAATTGTTGGGCCGGGCCTTCCTGGTGTCGGGGCCGGCCCAGTTGGTGGACGAATACACCGCCGGGCAAACCACGGCCGACAGCCAAACGATCGGCAACCTGAAGGAAACGGCCGTGATTGGAGAGCTAGACGCCCTGCGTCCGATCCCCGACCAGGTGCAAATCAAGCACTTAGACCTGCAGCGGGCGTTCACCGCCCTAACTAACCACTAAGGGGGGAGTAACATGGAAAAGTTAAATAAGCAATACTTAAAGCAGCTGAGCCACTACAGCTGGCTAACCCTGATCGCCATTATCAGTATCCTCGGTGTCTCGGCGGTCTTCTACTTGCTAGCAATCCTCTTCAGTGGTCACATTGAGGTAGAGGCGGGCAGCATTAGCATAGATGGTGGAAACTTAGTTTCCATGCTGGCCTTTTTAAGCGACATGATGGTGTTGGTACTCGTTTTCTTCAGTATCTGCACCCCCTACCAGATCTTTAAAGAAGCAATTGCCAACGGGGTGTCGCGCTGGACGAACTGGCTGGCCCACCACCTGATGGTGATCACGGTCCTGGTGGTCGCCTGGTTGATGAACGCCCTGATCGAGTTGCTCCAAAGTGGCACCGTCACTTGGAGCCAGCAGTGGGCCATCATCATCTCGATGCTGATCGGGGTGACGACGGCCGGGGCCCTGGGGAACCTCTACGGGCTGATGAGCATGCGGTGGAAGATCATCCTAACGATTGCCCTGCTCGCCAGTTTTTTCGTCCTCTGCTGGTTGGCGGTGCGCCTGGTCTTGCTGGTCACCCCTGAGCGGGCGGTCATGATGATCCAATCAATTAACCACCCGATTGTTTGGAACGGCCTCGGCCTGATCTGGGTCGCCTTGATGGTCGGCATTGACTACCTGTGCGCCATGCACATGCAGCTGCGCAGGGACTAATACCGGTTATTGACCACGTTTTTGGTTTAACATTCAAAAAGACAATAAGAGCCTACGAGAAAAGCGTGTTTTCTCGCAGGCTCTTATGCTTTGTTAAAATGAAACTAAGGGAAAGGAGGGCTGCCGGTGGAACCAGAAAAGAAGCAGGATTCATTCTTGGCTTCCCCGGAAGCCTTGGCGGCTAAACAAGTGGTTGAAGCGGTGGAGACCGAAGTGATTGGGTCGCTAACAGATTTTAACTGGCTGAGTGACGAACTCGCTGCTAAGTAAATGAATATCTTCACCATTAACCGAGTATCTTGGTCATTTTGCCTTAAATGACCAAGATACTTTGCTTATGACTAAGATACGCAAAATCCCGGTGGGGGTCAATCGGAAGTTGATTGAGAGAGTGGGAAATAACCTACTCGGCAGGTCGTATGGCTAAGCTAGGACGAACGGTTGATGCGGTACGCATCGTTCTTCGTCCGTACTTAGACACTAGACCTGCGGTTATTTACCACGTTTTCTGTCTAACATTCGGGAATAAAAATAAGAGGCTGGGAAAACAGAGTTTTTCCCGGCCTCTTGTTGGCCCTTATTTCTTTTCGACGAAGAACTTGGCGAAGTTTTTAGCGTAGGAGCGGTTGATCCGCTTTTCCATGATCCAGCGCTTGAGGTTCATGTCCTCAGCGTAGTGGAAGGTCGTCCCCCACTTGCCGGCCTTTAAGAGTTGCTTAGCGACTTCCTTGGCCTCGTTTTCGCGGGCGTACTTGAGGAAGGTTTGCTTAGAAACTCCTAACCACAGTTGGTACTTGCTTTCGTCCTTAAAGGCCAGCACCGGTTCCTTATCCTTTAAGGTCTTGGTGATGTAGTCTTCAACCGGGTAGGACGGCAGGTTGTAGCCGTTTAAAGAAACGAAGTAGGAGCTGCGGCCCTGGCGCGGGTTCAAGTCAAAGACCTTGAACTTGTTATCGCGGTGGTCGAACTTGAGGTCGAAGTTGACGTAGCCGGTGAAGTCGACTTGTTCTAAGAACTGCTTGATGTCGTGGTAAATTTGCTCGTTATACTCGGGCAAGATCGCCACGTAATTGCCGACGTTGAGCGGGTTGCAATCCTCTAACAAGGGATTACCTAGCGCCATGAGTTTCACCTGGTGGTACTGGTCAACGTAACAGTTGATCGTGCGCATGTTGGAGTCATCGCCAGGAATGTATTCTTGGACAATCACGTCGCCCTTATACGGGCTGTGTTGGTAGATAATCTCGAGAACTTCGTGTAAGCGGGCCTGGTCGTTAATGATGTAGGCCTTTTCGTAACCTTCAAAGTTCCCCTTATGCCACTCGACGGCGTCGGCGGCCTTGAGGGCGATCGGGAAGCCAAACGGCGACTGGTAGTTTTGCCAGTCGGTGTCCGGCTTTAGAATCGAGGTCTTCGGGTACGGCAGTCCGTACTTTTCACAGGCCTCGTAGAAGGTTTCCTTGTCGGTTAAGTCGCTGACCGTTTCGTAGTCGGCGTAGGGCGTAACCATGTGGTCGACCAGTTGCTTGCGGTTTTTGGCCACTAGCTCGGTGTAATCGTCGCCACAAGAGATCAACAAAGGGGTGATCCCCTTTTCTTGGTATTGATCGGCGATATCGATGATCGTCTTGGTGAAGGTGCTAGCGTTCATCAAGTCCGGGACGTGGTGGAAATTGATGATTTTAGAATACTTGGTTGGTGCGAGGCTCCCCTGGGCGTAAACTTCGGACTGGACCCCGTAAGCCTTGTACAGCTCGCGGGCCATTCCGTACGCGTTAAAGTCGCTCCCCAGAATCAGTGGAACAAATTTTGCATCCACGATGGTTCCTCCTCTAAGTTAATTATTTGTAAGACACAAGGGACATTTTACCATTCTTTGCTAGTGAAGGGTAGCCCGCCGTCAGTGGCTGAAGCGGGAAAAGTTAATTTGCGAGATCAGGTTGGCCACGACCAAGAGACCGCCACCAATGATCAGCGACCAGGTCAGCCGGTCAAAGCCCAAGAGGACCGAAAAGAGGCTGGAAAACAGCGATTCGGTCATCATGATCATCCCGGCGGTCGTGGCGCTGGTCAAACGCTGGGCGTAAATCTGCAACAGCTGGGTCATCAGGGTCACTAATAAAGCGACGGTCAGTAACGGTGGCAGCGCCCTTCCCCATTCGATGCCGGGCCACTGGCTACGCTCGAATAAGACCGAGTAGCTCATCCCGCCAATGCCCTGCAACAAGCTGACCCAAAAGACCATCACCCAGGGCGAGACTTTGGTGGCCGCACCGCCGTAGTACAGGATCTGAATGGCGTAAAAGAAGGCCGCCACTAAGACGATTAGGTCGCCGAAGTGAAGGGTGAATCCGGTCTGGACCAACCGGGTTAAGATCACCATCCCGATGATGGCGACGCCGACCGCCCAGAAGTCCTGGCGGCGGGGCCGTTGGTGGCCCAGCCAAGCTAGGAAGGGGACCATGGCGACGTAGGTGGCGGTTAAAAAGGCGTTGTTGGCCGGGGTGGTGTAAAAGAGGCCGATCGTGCCACACTGAAAGGCGATGTAGTTGATGATTCCGGCGACGATGCCGACGTGAACGTCGTGGGCGCTCATGTGGCGCAACTTTTTAAAAAAGATTAGGCCGACGAAGCTGGCGGCGATCAAGCCCCGCCAGCCGTTGATCATTCCGGCCGGCATCTGGGCGTTAGTGACCATCTTCATCAAGACGTAGGAGCTCCCCCAGATCGCGGCGACGACCCAGAGGATCGTGTTACCGACCAGGCGTGGGTGCTTAATCGACATAGTGGCCCCCGGAAGCCTGGTCGACGGCCTCAATCAAGCCGGCCCGGAAGCCGTGCTGTTCGAGGGCGTCAATCCCGCGGATCGTGGTGCCACCCGGCGAGGCGACTTGGTCGCGCAAGAGGGCCGGGGCCAGGCCGGTCTCCAGGGCTAGTTTCCCGGTCCCGGCGACCATGGCGGCGATGACTTGGTAGGCGACTTGGCGGTTGAGCCCGTGCTTGACCGCCCCGTCGGACAGGGCGTCCATCATCACGTCGACAAAGGCCGGACCGCAACCGCCGATCACGCCCACGACGTCAAGGTCTGCTTCCTTAACTTCAATCACCGTGCCCAGGCTGCCCAAGACCTCCTTAATCAGGGTGCCGGCCGGTTCAACCATCTCTTGCGGTAGGGCGAGGCCGATCGCCCCGGCGTTAACGGCGACCGGGGTGTTGGGGATCATGGTGGCCAGCGGGCGGTCACCGAGGACCGCTTGTAGCTGCTCTTGGGTGATCCCGGCGGCGGCCGAAACCACCGGGGTGGTGGTTGGTAGGTTCGCCAGCGACCGGGCGGTGGCGACGGTCAAGGGCGCCGGGGTGGTGAGGATCACCAAGCCCGGGGCTAAGTTGACCAAGGCGGCCGGATCGTTAACCACCGTCATCTCCAGGTCCTCGGCCAGCTGAGTGACCCGCGGGTTAACCGGGTTTAACCCCAGTAATTGGTATTGTTTAGTGTTATATAGCCCCTTGGCGATCGCGCCCCCCATGGCGCCTACGCCGACAATTGCGATTTTTTCTGTCATCTTCTTCTCCTTAATCTTCTTCCAGTTTTAAGTAGGAACCGTTGATGTAGCCGTGATCGACGGCCTCGTACCAAACGACCCCGTTATCATCCATAATTTTACCAGTCAGGATCAGTTTCTGACCGTCAGCCACCTGGCCGATTTCCGTTCCGTAGGCCTGGTCGTAAACGGCGACCTTACCGTTGGGCACAAAGTCGACCGTCGCCGGCAGGTGGTTCAACTTGAGGTAGGTGAAGTCGCTCTCCAGGTTGGCCCGGACCGGCGACGGCTCATCGGCGTAAGGGTCGTGGGCCAACACCCGCAGATGGTCGCCCTCCTTAACCCAGCGGTCGGCGTTAATCTGGTACCAGAGGACGTGGTTGGTGGTTTCGATTAGCTGGAAGGCCCGCAAAAATAGCCCGGCCGGCATGGGTGATTCCACCGGCATCCCGTCCACTTGGTCGAAGAGGGTGGTCGGGGCCATCG
>OLPK01001084.1_pt1 | contig 20291 bp, 8 predicted proteins | sample 1672261 | NCBI WGS metagenome assembly OLPK01 (sample SAMEA3136665, study PRJEB25190) | human gut metagenome
TATCCCCCATTCGCCTGTAAAAGCGCGCAAAAAAGCCGCCCGGAAACCGGGCGGCTTGCATTTTGGAGAAATTACTTGAGCTGTACGCGCTCACGAATCGAATCGGTTACGGAAAGCTGTACGCTCTGTGCGGAGTAGCCGGTGCACGCCACCTGCGCCACATAGCTGCCGCGCTTGAGGCTGAACGACGCCGTGCCGTCCGTGCCGGTGGTGATGCTCTTGCCGCCGACCGTGACAACCGCACCGGACAGCGGTGCGCCGTACGCGTTGGTGACAACCAGCTGTACATTCTCGAGAATCTCGCCGGTCAGCTTGACCGTGCGGCCTGCAGAGATTTTGACCGTCTGCGTAACCGCCGCGGTAAAGCGCGAATGCGTTGCCGTTACAACGTACGAGCCGCGCTTGACATAAACGGTTGCCGTGCCGTCCGAGCCGGTGGTCAGCGTCTGCGCTGCCGTGCCGCTCTCCGCGTCCGAAGGCGTGAAGGTGACGGACGCGCCCGAAATCGGCAGACCGAGATCATCGACCACGGAAGCCGTCAGCGCGTAAGTGGTAACGTAATTGACACGCAGCGTCGGGCTTTGACCCTTGCTCATCACAAAAACGAAATCCGCGTAGGATGCGCCGCTCTTGCCGAATTCCGCAACCGCAGACTTGTTGATCGTGACCTTGCTGCCCTTGATCTTGTACTGCCAGTTCTCCTCGAGCGTCTTGCCGTTCGAACGGATATTCTTGAGCGCTGCGCCGTCTACCATGTTAAGCGTTACCACCAGATCGGCGTAGCCGCCGGACGAGGTGTTTGCGTCAAAATCAACCGTGCCCGGAACCACTTCGTTCACCGGCGCGGTATCTACCACGCTCAGCGAGCAGGTAAAGGACGAACCCTGATTGGGTACGAATGTAACCGTATAAGTGCCCTTGCTCTTCTTGGCAAGCGTCTCCTTGAGCAGACGGATCGTGCCGTTCGTTGCATTATAGGTGTAATCCGTGCCGCGCTCGAGCACCGTACTGCCGATTTTGATGGAATCCAGACGCGTGCCCGCCGGAAGAACGACGTTTACCGTCTGATCGGCATAGTTTGCGGACTGCTCGTACTTATCAAAGGTAATCTGGCTCGGGCTGACTGCGCTCTGCGCCGAGTTGCTGACCGCCAGACCGATGGCTGCCTTGGAGCCGTCCTCAAAGGTCAGTTCTGCGGTGTAGGTGCCCGCCTTGAGCGTGGACAGATAGGTTTTGTACACGCGAATGCCGTTCTTGTCGCTCAGCAGGTTGTAATCCGTGCCCTGCTTAAGATTGGTGCCGTTGACCGAAACACGAGTCAGATCGTTCTTGTCTGCGTTGAAGGTGAATTCGTAGGAGAACGCGATCGCGTCCTTATTGTTTACGTCGATAGACAGCGTGGACGGAGAAACCGAAACGCTGGTGGACGCCGCAACGTCCTTGCCGGCAATCTTCGCGGTGACGCCGCTCGCCAGCTCAACGCTGGTCGGCTGCATGGTCAGCTCACAGCCGTTGGAGTTGAGCACCGCCTTCTGGACCGAGCCGCCGCCGGTGACAGTGGTTCTTCCGTTCGCGGTAAGCGTGCTGATGGAGGTACTGCCGGTCGTCAGGATGGTGCCGGTCTGCTCATTGGCAACGTCCCAGACAGCTGCATCCAGCGTCAGGCTGACGCTGCTGCCGTTCATTTTAAGATCGGAGAAGCCGCCTGCAGTCGCTGCCAGATTGCTCTCGGTCAGCGTTGCAGAGGTTTTTACCTCGGTGGTGCCGATGTTGGTGTTGCCGGTCGCAATGACCTGCGGGGTCAGTCCGGTCGGGTTGGAGACGACCATCTCGAGTGCGGAAACACCGTCCAGCGTTACATTGCCGCCGCTGACGATGATATCGCCCGCAACGGTGACATCCTCAAGCGTTACATTGCCCGCCAGAACGCCCTCGGTGATGTACAGATTGCCCTTGATATCCGCATCGGCCAGCGTGCACGGTACGGAAATCGTAACGTTTTTGGTATCGCTCTTGAGCGTAGCCTGCGAGTACACGTTGCCGTTCTTATTCAGCGAGGTGCCCATATAGCCGTACAGCATTTTGGCGATTTCGCCTCGGCTGAGCGTGCCCTGCGGCTTAAAGGTACCGTTCGTGTAGCCGTTGATATAACCCTGCTTGACCGCTTCCGCAACGTAGGATTTGCTGTAATCGCTCAGCTTGGCCCGATCAGAGAACATATCCAGCGCAGACAGGTCAGCCGTCGGCGTGTACTTGTGCAGTCGGCCGAGGATGGTTGCTGCCTGCTCACGGGTCAGCGTGCCCTCCGGCGCCATACGGTTGTTGCCGACACCGTTGATATAACCCTGCTTGACCGCAATCTGCACGGTTTCGTAGAAAACATCGCTCGAATTGACATCCGAGAAGCTGATATCCGCCTTTTCGGTAAAGCCGAACGCGCGGTTGATATAGCGCATGAACTCCCAGCGCGTTACCTTGTCATCCGGACCGTAGTTGCCCGTGCTGGCAGACGGATTGATAATGCCGTTTTCATGCAGCTCGGTAATGTAGGACTTTGCCCAGTGGCCATCAATATCCGAAGCCGCAAAGGCAGCCGGCACGGTACTGACCAGCAGCGCCGCTGTCAGTACGGCGGAAAGGACTTTTTTCAAAGCTATCACCTCTTATTATAATTTACCTTTATTCTACCATTCTTTTGTTTATTTGTGTACTGTTATTTTTATCTCGAGACAGGGCTTTTGTCTAAAGAGACGGCCTGCTGCTGGTTTTGGTTCCGCATTTTCGCAGAATTTTCCGGTATTCTCACAGAACATACAATTTCTGCTCTGCCGTTTTGTATATCATTACTCCGCTTCATGGAATCTTTTCACAAATTCGCGCAAAACCCCTTGCATTGACAGCCGGATATTGTATAATTTAGATAGTGGCAATCCGTCGGCTGAAAGCGGCGATGCGCCAACTAACACGATGAGGTGATACCAATGGATTATATGTCGGAATACAAGCGTTGGCTGGACTGCTCTGCCCTCTCTGCGGACGAGCATGCTGAGCTGGCTGCTGTTGCAGATAATCAGGAAGAGATCGAAAGCCGTTTCTTTGCGCCGCTGTCGTTCGGCACGGCCGGTCTGCGCGGTGTACTGGGCGTCGGCCTCAACCGCATGAACCGCTTTACCGTCGGTCAGGCTGCACAGGGTCTGGCAAACCTGATCGTATCGAACGGTCAGGCCGCAATGGACCGCGGCGTTGCCATCGCATATGACTCCCGCCATTTCTCGGCCGAGTTCGCCAAGCAGTCTGCGTGCATCATGGCCGCAAACGGCATCCAGTCGCTGCTGTTCGATGAGCTGCGTCCGACCCCGGAGCTGTCCTTCGCTGTCCGTCACTACGGCTGCATCGCAGGCATCAACATCACGGCTTCCCACAACCCGAAGGAATACAACGGCTACAAGGTTTACTGGGAGGACGGCGCACAGCTTCCTCCGGCCGAGGCAGACGTGGTTGCCAGCGAAATGGCAAAGACCGATATCTTCACCGGTGTAAAAACTGCAGACTACGATGAGTCCGTCAAAAACGGTCTGATCCGTGTTCTGTCTAAGGAGACCGACGAGGCTTACCTCGGCGAAGTCATTAAGGTTGCGGTAAATCCGGACTGCGTAAAGCAGGTTGCCGATGAGTTCAAGCTGGTGTACACGCCGTTCCACGGTGCCGGCTACCGTCTGGTGCCCGAGATCCTGCGCCGTCTGGGCTACAAGCACATTATCTGTGAGCCGGAGCAGATGAAGATCGACGGCGACTTCCCGACCGTTAAGAACCCGAATCCGGAGTACAAGGAAGGCTTTACGCTCGCCATCGAGCTGGCAAAGCAGAACGATGTTGATCTGATCATCGGCACCGACCCGGACTCCGACCGTACCGGCATCGTCCTCAAGGACAAGTCCGGCGAGTATGTCACCCTGTCCGGCAACCAGGTCGGCGTGCTGCTCACCGATTACATCATCACCGCAAAGAAGCTGACGAACACCATGCCCGCACATCCGGCGGTGCTCAAATCCATCGTTACCACCGAGATGGCACGCGCGGCGGCTGAAAAGAACGGCGTTGAGTGCTTCGACACCTTCACCGGCTTCAAGTTCCTTGCCGAGAAGATCAAGCAGTTCGAGCAGGACGGCTCGCACGAGTACATTTTCGCATTCGAGGAGTCCTACGGCTACCTGTGCGGCGATTATGCCCGCGACAAGGATGCTGTTACCGCTTCCATGCTGATCGCCGAGATGGCGGCTTACTACCGCACCCAGGGCAAGACCCTGTACGACGCAATGGAAGAGATGTACGAAAAGTACGGCTGCTACTGCGAGCAGACCATTTCGATCGTTATGCCGGGCGTTTCCGGCCTGCAGCGCATGAAGGAGCTCATGCAGGAGCTGCGCGACAAGCCGCTGACCCAGATCGGCACCCACAAGATCGATTACACCCGCGACTATATGCCGGGCACCCGTACCTGCATGGCAGACGGCAAGTCCGAGCCGATGGAGCTTAAGGGTCAGAACGTGATGTACTACGAGCTCGAGGGCGGCACAACCTTTATCATCCGTCCGTCCGGCACCGAGCCGAAGGTCAAGGTTTATATCATGGCCAAGGGCGAGAACAAGGCCGAGGCCGCAGAAAAGGTCGAGGCTCTGACCGCTGCAGCGAAGGAAATCGTAAAGTAACTGAGGCAACACCGCAGTAAAAATCCAGCAGCGCTGAATGCAGCCGAATTCCGGTTCGGCTGCATTTTTCCGGAATCACCTTGATTACCGAAATTATTACGCCTTAATTATTTTAGGGGAACAAAAATATGATCAAACGCATTATTTCCTGTATTGTAAGCACGGTCATCGTGCTCGGTGCCACCATCGCGTATGACCGCACGCCTGCATGCCGCATTGCCGTGATGGAGCAGGTGCCGACACAGCTGGCTTCCGTTCTGCCGCGTGCTGCCTCCTACGAACTGGAGCTGCGCACGGAGGAAGGCAACCGCAGCTACACGGTCAACTGCCATGACAATGACGGCAGCACCTTCCGCTCCTACACCATGCAGACCGTGGAAGGCGAGGAAGAACCGCTTAATTTCACCTACACGGACTACACCTACGACGAAAACGGCAACTGCACGGATGCTATCACCACCGACAAAACCAACAACTCCACTTTGGAATACCGCCGCAGCTATGACGACAAAAACCGCGTTCTGCGCACGGAAAACTACGAGGACGGCGAACTTTCGGCCTCCTCCGAGACGGTTTACACCGAGGTTGACAACGGTCAGTCCTCTGCCGTCAACACGGTTTACGACGCAGACGGCAACGAGCTGATGGTCGTCCGCATGGGCATGAACACCAACGGCGACGTGCTGTCCTCCCGCACCTACGAGGGCGAGGACAATATCACCTCCTCCACCGACAACCGCTACGACAGTCAGGGGCGGCTCATCCAGTCGGTCACCGTAGACGAGAGCGGCGTCGTGTTCGAGGTGCTCACCGTGTACTCGGTGGACGGCAAAACGCAGACCACCCGCTCGACCATCGAAGGCGGCACCCTCTCGACCGATACCCGTACCTTTGATGATAACGGCAATCTGGTCTCCATGCACCAGACCGACAGCGACGGCTACGCAAGCGATACCACTTATACACAGTTTAAGTGACCTGTCGCGGAACTTTAATCCGCAGTGAAAACCACCCGTTCGGGTGGTTTTTCCTTTTTTTCGGACATACTATTATCAGCTATACACCGACCATTTCTCCCTATTTGTCGTTTTTCCGCTAAACTCCTGCAAAATTCCTGTCTGGATATTGCTTTTTCTCGGTCAAACGGCTATAATCGCTATATGCGTATCAAGACTGTGTCAACAGAGCACAGCTATAGAGAAATAGATCGGAGGTGCGCTATGCGCATCATTATTGTAGGCTGCGGCAAAGTCGGCTCGGAGCTGGCGGGACAGCTCAGCGCGGCCGGACACGACCTGACACTGATTGACCTGTCCGAACGCCGTCTGGATGAACTTTCCAACACATACGACCTTGCTACAGTAAAGGGCAGCGGCACCAGCTATCACGTTCTGCGTGAAGCCGGCGTGCAGGATACCGACCTGCTCATCGCCGTTACCACCCATGACGAAATCAATCTGCTTTCCTGTCTGATCGCCCGCAAGGCATCCGGCTGCCACGCCATTGCGCGTGTGCGCGATCCGGAATATGTATCCGACCTCGGCTTTATCCGCGATGAGCTGGGTATTTCGATGGTCATCAACCCCGAGCTGTCCACCGCGCGTGTTGTTTCGCGTCTGATCCGCTTCCCGTCGGCCATCCGCGTCAGCACGTTTGCCCGCGGACGCATCGAGCTGCTCGACCTCAAAATCCCGCACGAGTCCCGCCTGGACGGTATGGCGGTCTGCGAGGTCAATCCGCTGCTCCGCACGGACGTGCTGCTGTGTATGGTCCGCCGCGACGGCCAGACCTATATTCCCAAGGGCGACTTCATCCTGCGCGAAAACGACAACATCACGGTTATCATTCCGCCGCACGAGCAGAGCGAATTTTTCGAGAAGGTCGGTTTGCCGGTCAAGCGCATTTCCTCTGCGATGCTGGTCGGCGGCGGCAAAATCTCGTACTTTCTTGCGAAAATCCTGCTGAATTCCGGCATTTCAGTCAAGATTATCGAAAACAAACTCGAGCGCTGCGAGGCACTGTCCGAAATGCTCCCGCACGCGACCATCATCTACGGCGACGGCACCGACCGCAACCTGCTCGATGAGGAGGGGCTGGCAACCTGTGAGGCCTTCGCGGCTCTCACCGGCATGGACGAGGAGAACATCCTGCTTGCGCTGCACGCCGGCCGTCATTCCCGTGCGAAGCTGTTCACCAAGGTCAACCGTGTGAACTTCGAGGAAGTCATTGCCAGCATGCCGATCGGCAAGGTGATTCGCCCCAAGCAGACCACCGCCGAGCTGATCAGCCAGTACACCCGCGCGATGCAGAACTCGATGGGCTCCAACGTGGAGACCCTGCATCAGCTGGACGGCGCAGAAGCGCTTGAGTTCCGTGTTGCGGCGCACCATCTCACCGGTGTTCCCCTGCAGTATATGCCGATTCGTCCGGATGTTCTGCTGTGCTGCATCAACCGCAGAGGCAAGCGTATCATTCCGCGCGGCCACGATGTGCTGCATGAAGGCGATACGGTTATCGTCGTTTCCACCTTCGAGGGTATGAACGACCTTCAGGATATCTTCCTGCCGACAGCCGGAGGACGCGAAAAATGAATTTCGCAATCGTCCGCTATCTGATCGGCTGGCTGATGGGCATTGAGTCCCTGTTCCTGCTGCTGCCCGCGTTTACCGCGGTCATTTACCGTGAACCCGAGCTGCCTGCCTATATCGCCACCGCACTGATTTGTATGGTCGGCGCAGGCATTCTGTGTGAATACAAGCCGAAAAACACCAAGTTCTACGCACGCGAAGGCTTTGTGGCAGTCGCGCTGTGCTGGCTGGTGCTGGCCGTGACCGGTGCCCTGCCGTTCGTGCTCAGCCGCGAGATTCCGTTCGCAGTAGATGCGATTTTCGAGGCCGCATCCGGCTTCACCACCACCGGCGCTACCATTCTCGGCGATGTGGAGGCGCTTTCGCATGCCTCTATGCTATGGCGCTGCCTGATGCACTGGGTCGGCGGCATGGGCATTCTGGTGTTCATGCTGATCGTCCTGCCGCTGGCAGGCGGTCAGACCATTTATCTGATGCGCGCAGAAAGCCCGGGGCCCTCAGTCTCCAAAATATCGCCGCATATGCGCGATACCGCGCTTATCCTGTACGCGATTTACTTTGGACTGACCGTTCTGCAGATCATTCTGCTGCTGTTCGGCGGCATGCCGATGTTCGACGCCATCTGCGTTTCGCTCGGCACGGCAGGCACCGGCGGCTTCGGCAACTGGAATAATTCCATCGCGCACTACAACAGCGCCTACCTGCAGAATGTCATCTCGGTCTTTATGATTCTTTTTGGCATCAATTTCAACGCGTATTTTCTGCTTTTGACCCGTAAATTCAAGCAATTGTTCAAAATCGAGGAGATTCGCGTGTACCTCGGCGTGATTGCCGTATTTACCACGCTGATCGCCTTCAACGTGCGCGGCTGCTTCGGTTCGCTGCGCGAGAGCTTCCACCATTCCCTGTTTCAGGTTGCGTCTATCATCACGACCACCGGTTTTTCAACCGTGGACTTTAACCAGTGGCCTGCATTCAGCAAGCTGCTGCTTGTGCTGCTGATGTTCATCGGCGCGTGTGCCGGTTCGACCGGCGGCGGCATGAAATGCTCGCGCATCCTGCTGCTGTTCAAGGGCGTAAAGAAGGAAATGATGTCGCTGATTCATCCGCGTCTGGTGCGCGTGCATAAAATGGACGGACAGCGCGTCCAGCATGAGGTCATGCGCTCGGTCAACGCCTTTCTTGTGGCATATCTGATCGTCATTGCCACTTCCATCCTCATTGTCAGCCTGCACTGTGAGGATATGGTAACCAGCTTCACCTCGGTCGTTACCTGCATCAATAACGTCGGTCCGGGACTCAATCAGGTCGGTCCTGCAGCCAACTTCGGTGCACTGCACCCGCTAAGTAAAATCGTGCTGACTTTCGATATGCTCGCCGGTCGTCTGGAGCTGTTCCCCATGCTTCTGCTGTTTGCGCCGGAAACGTGGCGAAGAAACCGATAAAAAAAACTGCCGCTAAACGTATACCGTTTAGCGGCTTTTGCGATGTCGAACGACCACGAATCGTTCCGGTGCTCCACCGACACACCCGAATCGCGGTGTTGCCTTAATCTATCGACAGATGCTTTTTCAGTGCCCTCACATAGGAGTCCGCATAGCGGCTGAATACCACGTTTTTCTTGCGGATGAGACCGATGCGCATGCTGCCTTCCATCTCGAGCGGCCGCGCGATAATGCTCGGACTGTTCAGCTTGCGGTCGATAATGCCCGAGCTGACCGTAAAGCCGTTCAGTCCGATCACCAGACTGAACAGTGTTGCGCGGTCGCGGACCTGAATGGTTTTCGGCATGTCGAGCATGCTGAGCAGTTCCTCGGAAAAATAAAAGGAATTGCGGTCTCCCTGCTCAAAAATCAGATACGGATAGGGCTTCAGTTCATCGAGCGTGATGCACTTCCGGTCTGCGAGCGGATGGTCCTTATTGATGAACACATGCGGTGCGGCAGTGAACAGTTCCTCGAACACGAGCTCACTTTTGCGCAGCAGCTTGGAGAGCACGGTTTCGTTACTCTCGGACAAATACAGCAGACCCAGCTCGCTTTTGCCCGACGCCACATCATCAATGATCTCACCGGTCTGTGTTTCCCGCAGGATAAAACCGTACTGGTCCGCGTCGTACTCCTTGACAACCTCGACGAATGCGTTCACCGCGAACGAATAGTGCTGACATGACACGCAGAACTTGGGCACGCGCTTTTTGCCCACGCCGAAGTGCTCCTGCATGATGTCTGCCTGCTCGAGCAGCATGCGCGCAAACGAAAGCAGTTCCTCGCCCTCCTGCGTAACGGTTACGCCCTTGTTTGAGCGCACAAAGGCGGTAACGCCCATCTCCTTCTCTAAATTGTGAATCGCGGCGCTCAAACTCGGCTGCGAGAGAAACAGCCGCTCGGCGGCGTCCGTGATGTTGCCGCATTCGGCCACAGTGACAAGATAGGTCAGCTGCTGCAGGGTCATAGGAAAAACCTCCGGGAAATAATCTGTATCTATTGTAGCATGTCTGTGCGGAAATACAATGCGGTTTCCCTATCTATTCCCGCAATTTCATGCTATGATAGAGACAAAGGAGAGCGTAAAAATGAAAAATGTACTGTTTTACGGCGATTCCAACACCTGGGGTTATCAGGGCGACGATCCCATGCACCGCCTGGACGCGGACAAGCGTTACACCGGTGTGGTTGCGGCTCAGTTCCCGGACGTGCACTTTATCGAGGAAGGTCTGTGCGGACGCACCATCTGCAGCACCGACCCGATTGATTACGGCCGAAACGGCATGGCAATGCTGCCTGCCCTGCTGGCAACGCACGATCCGCTCGACGTGATCGTTATCATGCTCGGCACAAACGACAGCAAGGCAATGTACGGCCACTCGCCGTTCACCATCAGCGATGCCATGGACCGCACGATCAAGCTGATGCAAAGTCCGCTTTTATGGTCAAATACCATGCAGAAACCGCAGATCCTTCTGGTTGCACCGCCGAAAATGGGCGAAAACCTTGCAGACAGCGTCTACTACGGCATGTTTGACGAAAGCAGTGCCGCACTCATCCGTGCTCTGCCCGCACGGTTCCGCACGCTGGCAGAAAAGTACGGCTGCGCCTTCGTGGACGGCTCGGCTGTCACGGCGGCAAAGTGCTCGGACCAGATTCATCTGACCGCAGAGGAGCACGCCGTGCTCGGCAAGCTCATTGCGGATAAGCTGCGCGAGCTGCTTTAACCCCCTGCCCGAAAGCATTCGTCATCTTTTCCCCCGGTTTTGTCAGGTGACAAAACCGGGGTGTTTTTTGCCGCATTTTATCCACAGCCTGTTGATAATTCCTGTGGATTGTGTATCATTTTTTGCAGAATTTACGCGTAGTTCACTCTGTTTTTCCTATCGGTGTATTTCGTGTCGAAAATCGGACATTTCGTGTGCCCGACCGCACAGCAGGCTGCAAAGCTGCTATGATAAACGCAGGCAATTTTCAGTCTCTTTTCTGCAGGCGCGGCTCGTTCCACCGCACCGCAGAATAGGAAAAGGAGGAATATACCATGAAATTCAAACGCGGCATAAGCCTTGCTCTGGCACTGGCTCTTATCGCCGGCATAGGCGGCCCGCTTGATATCCGCGCAGCGGCGGCGGATACCGGCAGCTCGGACGCGCTTGCGGCGCTCGGTATTGATTCGAGCAAAGCGCCCGACGGCTTTAATGCCAACGACCCCAGCAACCCATACGGGCGCAATACCATCAAGGTTACGCCGGTGTACGAGCTGTATACCGTTGGTCTGACGAGTGATGTTCTGCCGTCGGATAAAATCGACCTGGACAAGCGTGAAAGCGCAGAGAAATGCGATACAAGCGTTTCCAATTTCAACCAGAAGGACAATACCCTTCAAAGCACGCTGTACGGCAATGATGATAACACATCTACCAAGGCTCAGCAGTTTTTGAGCGCTCAGAAGCAGACCCTAACTATTTCTGAGGGTAAAACCACCTCTACCGGCACATACGCACAGTTCCCGACAGGCAGCAAGGGCAATGACGGCTATGCCACCAAGGGCTATCTGACCGGCATGACCAATGCCATCACCGATTTGAAAGATGGTACCGATTACGCCATGGCAGACGTAGCCGCAGGCCATTTCACCTCGAGCAGTGACGCCAAGTCCTCACAGACGGTCATGGTTTACGCCGGTGACCTGAGCGCGAAAGGCGGTCTGTACCTGCGGTTCGGCAATGCGACAACCGGCGAGTACGGCAATCCGATCACGCTGCTGGACACCAGCAAGGAAATCGGCAACCCGAATCTGACCGACACCAGCGACGAAGGCAGCACGACCGCCAAAAAGGTCGAAAACTTCGCAGAAAACCCGTATCAGCTGAAAAACTACCTGCAGGTAGCTACCGGCGACTGGGACAACGACGGCAAGGATGAGGTTGCGGTCTATGTGCCGGAGGTCGGCAATTCCCGCATTGAGATTTACGACCTGCAGACTGAAGATTACTCCAATCCCTCTAACTGGAGACAGGCGTGGACGTACTTCTTCCGTGAGGGAAGTGTCGTTTCCAACATGATCTCTCTCGTCAGCGGTGACGTCAACCAGGACGGCGTAGACGATCTCGCCTGCACCTGGGGTTACTACTACGGTCCGCAGCAGAACGCAGGCTCGCGTGCCGTTGTAATGTTCGGCTCCACGAGCGCGCACATGCTGCAGAGTTCGCAGGAATTCCCGCTGACGTACGAGGGCAGCAATCTGGTCCGCGCATCCTTCGCCTTCGGCGATATGACCGGCGGCGGCAAAACGCTGATTCTGGCGGCTCAGTCGGATGCCGACCTCAAGGCAAATAAGCAGAACACGCGCTATGTAGGTTTGTACGCATGGAACGGCGTCACCTTCAAGCCGTCTGTTTCGCAGAATTTCGATCTGTTCTCCAAGAACGATAAAGGCGAGTACATCTACGGTGCAATGGCAAAGCACAACGATACCTTCCATTCTCTGCCGCTGTGCCCGGCCAATACGGCGATTATCTCCCGTCCGACCGCAGGCGAAGTAGATAAGAGCACTTCCGAAGATAAGAACAAGTCGAATGATAACGGCAAAACCAGCGATCTGCTGTACTTTGACAGCCTTGTTATCTCCTGCGATGAGAATGGTCTGAATATCAAGCAGGCGCTTGACAACACGGACGCTATGCCAGGCGAGGACTACGTTGAGTACGATGCATCCGCAGGCTCTGTGACCACCGCGGTGGATAAAGACAACAACACCGCAGGTTCGGGTACGCTGTTCACCCTGACGCAGACCATGTCCAAGGATGAAAACAAGCAGTCTGACTCCTACAACGTCACCGGTAAAGTTCCCCAGTACGCAACCCGTTATTATTACAAGAGCTGGTGGCATAAACTGTTCCGCAAAAGATCTTCCTATCAGGCTTTTGTCGGCTATGTAGATGCTACTACATCGCAAACAACACCGTACACCACCCGTACGCCGGGTACAACCAGACTTTCGACCGTCAACCTGTTTGACGGCTCTCAGCCGGTAAAAACCGATGTCAACAGCTCGTACACGCTCTGTCTCGCCAACACGGACGACGATACCAGCTACATGACCTACACCGGCAAGCACTATTACACCTACTCCGACCCGCAGGTTCTGGCGGTACTGGCTTCGCCTCCGTACTTCTCCGATCTGCTCGACCGCGATGACCTGTCCGGCAACTATGCCGAGTCCTCCACCACCTACTCGAGCATGAAGGGCACCGAGAACGGCACCAGCTCCTCCTCTACCATCTCGGTCGGCGCATACGTCTCCTTTGAGCAGGAATTCTCGGTATTCGGCGTTAAGATCGGCAGCGTTGAGGCGGAAGCCGCCTTTACCTCCGGTTTCACCTACGAGACCGAGCACACCTCCTCGCTCGAGCAGTCCATCACCTACGAGACAACCTCCGGCGAGGATAGAGTGGCGTTCTATTCCATCCCGATGGAGATTTACGAGTATACCTCCTACATCCCGGACGGAACAGGCAAATACACTGAAGTAACCTCCACCGTTTCCATCCCGCACGAAGCCTCGATTGGTCTGATCGACCTGTCCGACTACGAAAATATCGCCGAGGATTACAGCGTTCTGCCATCCATTTCGGGCAGCGTGCTGACGCATACGATCGGTGATCCGTCCAGCTATCCGAGCGCACCGAGTGCAGGCTCCAAGGCTTATAACGGTGATCCGGCTAAGGTTGACTTCACCGCGGCAGGCGGCGGCTCCGGCATCACGCAGGAGATCAGCTTCTCCACCTCGGACAGCAAAAACTACACCAACACCACCTCTATCGAAACCAAGGCCGGTGCAGGCGCAGGCGGCGTAACCGCAGGCGTTGTGGCAGGTTCGGAAAGCTCTGCCGGCAAGGTGTCTGTCAACACCGCAGGCGGCTCGTTCTCCGGTTCGCTGCAGAACATGCCGATTGAAGCCAAACCGTACGGCTACGGCATGAACTGGCGTATTTTCTGCTACAACTACCGCAGCGGCAATCAGGCGTTCCCGGTTGTTACCTACGCGGTAACCGAGCCGCAGGCTCCGTCTCCGCTGCCGGAGGATTTTGAGCAGGATGTTGCGGCAACCACCGATGATTCCGTCACCCTGACGTGGACGTACGACAAGATTGTTTCCGGTTTCCAGCTGTACCGCTACTACAACTTCCCGGACGGCTCCGGACGCAAGGAACTCGCATTTGTGCCGTTCACCGATGGTGAGCGTCACGATGACGGCACCTACACCTTCAGCTACACGGATAAGAACCTGTCTCCCTATACCGAGTATGAATATCAGATTCAGACCCGCAACAACAACAAGGCTGAGCAGCAGCGCAACAGCATTTACAGCGAACCGCTGACCTGCCGCACCAAGACCACAGCAGGCTATCCCGATATTTCGGTAACGATTGACGGCAAGGAGAATCAGACGGTTCTGCCGATCTATCCGGATTCTCTGGCAACCGCAACGGTTAAGTATAACGGAGACAATAAAAACCCGGACGGCGGCAAGTACAACAGCGTAAGCTATCAGTGGCAGAAGCTGAACAATGGTTCCTGGACCGAGATTGCCGGCAGCGTTTCCGATACGCTGAGCATCGAAAACGCCGGTTCTGCCGACAAGGGCACTTACCGCTGCCGATTGAATGTGCTCTACTTCGACAACACCGCTCAGAAGGAGTTCAGCATTTCCGCTTACTCGCCCGAAATCAACACGGTTTACAGCAAGCGCACGCCCAAGTGTGAGCTGAATGTTATGGCGAAGAATGTACAAAAAGACAACACTGATCAGTTTGACCGCACGCTGCACATCAATGCTACGATGCGTTCTGCGTCTGCTACCTCCATCCCGACCGGCACGCTCAGCTTCCTGATTCGCGGCACGGACTTCTCTACCACAGTTGCGGCTGAGATTGACAAAACCGGCAAGGTTACAAAGGATGTGATCGTGCCCGCAGACGGCGCCTACACGGTTACCCCGTATTATCCGGGCAGCTATGTATTCAAGGATATGAGCAACGCGGAAGGTCAGATGGTTCTCGTTGGCGAGAACGCGACCGGTTATCAGCTGACGCTCACCACCGGCAAGGATAACAACAGCGTCACCCGCTTCACCTACGGCGATACGGTAACGCCGTCGCTCTCCCGCATGAGTAAAGATACGCATGGTCTGCAGAAGGTCGATAACGCGACCTTCAAGTATGCAGTTTCCGGTTCGAAAACACAACGGGATTTGACCAATCCGCTGAATGTCGGCACTTACACGCTGTATGCTTATGTAAACGGCGAAACCAAGCCGGTTGCGGAAACCGAGTTTACCGTTGTTCAGCGTGCCGTTACGCTGCGCGTTGTCACCCCGTCGGACGGCGTTGATCAGACTCTGGTCAATCCGAGCACCCAGCTTTCTCTCTCGGCAGACACGAAAAACATGACTGCTGATGAGATTGCTGCTCTGCACCTTGGCTATACCGCAGTCAACACCGCAGGCAATACGGTAACGCTCGCGCCGAACATTGCACCCAGCAACTACACGGTTTCTCCGTGCAAGACCGATGAGACCAACGAAACGCTGTACAACAACTATGAATTCACCTTTATCCCCGGTGTTTACACGGTAAACGGCACGACTTACATCCTGACCCTCAAGGCTGAGGACTTCGGCGAAGGCGCAAACAAGCACTCTGTCGGTTCTGCGTCGATCATTACCGCAGGTCTGAATGCCGGCAAGGCGGATGACGGCAGTGCAATCTCCAGCTTTACCGCAGACACCGATGTTACCCTGACCGCTACGCCGGATGCAGGTTATGCAGTTGATTACTGGACCTATGACGGCAAGGAAATCGAGGACAGCAAGGAGAAGAACTCGGTTACCATCAAGACCCTTGCAAAACCGGCATCTGTTTTGGTTTACTTCAAGACCACCGATACCAAACTGAATGCTTCCGTTCAGAATAAGCAGGGCGGTACACTCAAATGCGCGAATGAAGATGGCTCCGAAAGCCTCAAGAACTTCCCGGTTTACATTGCCAGCGGTGCAAAGTTCAACTTCACCGCAACGCCGAACACCGGCTGGCACTTCAAGCAGTGGATTCTCACGAAACGCGGTGCAAACAGTTATCCGTCCGGCGAATCGGACCCGACGAACGGCTCCAACACGCTCTCTGTTGAGGTTGGCGTGCAGGATATTGATCTGGCTGCCGTATTCGAGCGCGACAGCTACACGCTGACGCTGGAAGGTGAACTGACCGCAAGCTATCAGACGGTTGATCCGAACGATACCTCCAAGACGCTCACCAAGTCTCTCAAGAGCGGCGAAAGCGTCACCGGTGATACGAAGATTACGGTAGCGCCCAAGGCAGGCTATGCTGCCGCCACGGGCGAGACCTATCAGGTGAACGGCAAGGCTGTTGAAGCAGGAAAGCTCAACGCTGGCGGCAGCTATACCTTCCCCATCACCGAGAACACCAAGGTTTCGCTCAAGACCGACCGTGCCGCATTTGCGATTACCACACCTGAAATGGAGCATGGCACGATCATTGCAACCGTAGACGGCGAAGCTGTGGACGATCTGTCCAAGATTCCCGGCGGCAGCAAGGTTGAACTGCAGGCACGCGCAGACCGCGGCTGGCATTTCAAGAACTGGGTTGTAAACGGTACTGCTCAGGATGAGGCTGCGGCAAAGGCCAACGGCACTTACACCATCAGCGAACTGGCCGGCGATCTGTCCATCCACGCTGAATTTGCCCAGAGCGCTTCCTACACCGCCAAGGCTACCGCTGCAGCCGGCAACGGCACCGTAAAATACACGCTGTATGATATCTACGGTAAGGAAGTTGAGACCAAGGCTATGCCGACTGATGGCGTAACCATCTATAAGGATGAGGAAATCACCTTCCATGCAGCGCCGAAGACTGGCTATCAGGTTGAACAGTGGGAAGTAAACGGCAAAAAGACTGCCGAAAACTCCAAAACCAATCCGGAAGGCAAAATCCGTGCGGACAAGAATATTACTGCGACCGTATACTTTAAGGTTACGGCAAGCTATCAGCTTACTTTCGGCACTGCTAATGAGAACGGCAGTCTGACCGCCAAGATTGACGACACCGCGATTAACTCTCAGACCAAGCAGCCGAACGGCAGTGAAATCACCTTCACTGCAGCACCAAACACCCAAAAGATGGTCGAAAAGTGGACGGTTACCCAGGGTGACATTACCGCAGCAGAAAACGATGCAGCTGTACAGGTTGATGGTGTAAATCTTGTCGATCCAATTTATATTCACACACTCGATGACAACCAGACCATCCGCGTTCACTTCACCGACCTTGTACAGTACGATGCCAAGATTTCCGGCACAAACGGCACCGGCAAATTCACCTACACCACGCCGATTCAGCCGAACGACACCGGTGCAGTCAACAGCGCATCCGCTCAGGTTCGCAAGAACGGCACTGTCAAGCTGACGCTCGCACCGAGCGCAAACTGTGTCGGCACCGCCGAGGAAATCAAGTCCGAACTCCAGAAGGCTGCTCCGAATGCCGTTGTTTCCGTAACCGAGAAGGACGGCAGCTTCGAAGCGGTTATCCGCAACGTAACGGAAGCTCTGGCGGTCAACACCGACAATCTGTTCCACAAAACTTACGCAATTACGGCCGGCAAGGCCGAAAACGGCAGCGTTTCCGCCTCTGCGGCACGCGCCAAGGCTGGCGACAAGGTAACGCTCACCGCTGCACCCGCAAGCGGCTATCAGCTGAAAACCCTGACGCTGACACCGGAGACCGCACTCGACAAGACGGTTTCCGCGTCCACCCTGACCTACACCTTCACCATGCCGGCGAATGACGTTGCAGTTACTGCAGCCTTTGCCGTCAAGCCGAGCAGCGGCGGCGGCGCAGGCGGCGGCGGTGGAGCAGGCGGCGGCGCTGTTGCACCGGCTCCGACCGACAGCGGCTCGTCCTCCATTACCGCACCGGACGGCACCAAGGTTCCCGCAACGGTTGAGGTAAAGAACGGCACCGCAGCGGTTTCCGCCGACAGCTCCAAGCTGACTGCGGTTTCCGGCAAGGATTCGCTGACGCTTGACCTGTCCGCAGATTCCACCGTACGCACGGTATCGCTCACCGGCGATGTGGTAACCGCTCTGGCAAGTGCCAAGAACGGCGTTTCCCTCAATCTGCCGAACGGCACGGTTGCACTCGACCGTGAGACGCTGACCGCACTCGGCAGCGCCGCACAGGCCGACGGTATGGCAAGTATTTCGATCGCTTCCGCTGACAAGTCCTCCCTGACGGACGCACAGCGCAAATACCTGCCGAAGAACGGCACCATCCTGAACATTTCTGCGCAGGTGCAGCCGAAAAACGGCACTGCAACCCGCATTCATGCGCTGAACGGCACGGCTTCGGTTTCTGTAGCATACAGCCTCAAGAGCGGCGAGAACGCCGCGCATCTGGTTGCATACTATCTTGCTGAGGACGGCTCGTTCGAGAAGCTGCCTGTCATTTATGATGCAGCGACCGGAAAGGCTACCTTTAAGACCACTCACTTCTCCACCTTCGTTATCACCCACGAGTACAGCAGCGACTTCTCCGATGTCAACCTGCGCAAGTGGTTCTACAACGAGGTCAACACTGCACTCGAGAACGGCTGGTTCAAGGGCCTGACCGCAACCAAGTTCGGTCCGGATGACGGCATGACCCGCGCAATGCTGGTTCAGGTGCTCTACCGCATGAGCGGCAGCAAGGCCGCTTCCACCGCACAGTTCACCGATGTGGCGGACGGCAAGTGGTACGCAGAAGCCATCGCATGGGCCTCCGAAAACGGCATTGTCAACGGCTTCACCGACGGCAGATTCCAGCCGGATACGCTGATCACCCGTCAGCAGCTGGCGGCCATCCTGTACCGCTACGATACCTACCGCGGTCATACGCCGCAGGGCAGCGCAGCACTCGATGGCTACGCAGACGCGGCTTCTGTCGAGTCGTGGGCTGCTGAAGCAATGAGCTGGGCGAACGGCAACGGTCTGGTAACCGGCGTTACCCCGACTACGCTCGTGCCGAACGGCACCGCAACCCGTGCTCAGGTAGCGGTTATCCTCAGCCGCTACACCGACCAGTAATCCCATCCGATCCATACCCCCCAACGGATATGGTATGAACAACCGCCCTGCAAGGGCAGACAATACAGACAGCGCCTGAAAACGCACACAAGCGACACCAACTGCCAAATGGTGTCGCTTGTTTTTTTGCTTCTCACACGGAATACGCTCACGCGAGAACGAATCGAACAGCCGCGGCAGAAATTCCATGCTCATATGTCAGCTTCTCCGGCGTGATATACTCTGCCAACCGAATCGCAAGTATTTTCAGGCTCGCGGCTCATTATATCGTACATCATGTTCTATATTTGCATAATACTGTGCAAATTCGACTCATTTTGATTTACAACGTCGTTGCAGGGTGATATACTGAAATTACTATATAAGATGCGCCGGATTATGCTTTGAGGAGAATGCTATAATGACCATGAATGACCCGCTGCTCCGCACGGACAGCTATGCAAAAATCTTCCTGTATAACACCCATGAAACCGTCGCCTGTGTGCCGCGCCACACCATCCGCATGCGCGATAAAGTGCGCCCGGACAAGCTGCGCGAAGCCGTCGAGCAGGCACTGCTGCGCTTTCCGCACATGATGCTCACCGCCGAGCCGACCGAGACCGCGTTCCGCTACCGCCGAAACGTGCAGCCCGCCGTAGTGCTGCCGTTCGACGGCGTATCCACCCGCTACACCATCGGCTCCAAGGATACGAACGGATACTTATTTCTCGTCGGCTACCACGACAAGACCATCTATATGGAGTATCAGCACTCTATCTCGGATGGACGCGGATTCGAGGAATTTATCCGCTGTGTACTGTTCCAGTACCTGAAAAACTGCGGTTTCCCGGTTGAGAATGACGGCTCTGTGCGCGGCATGGATACCCGCTGGTCTCCCGAGGAGAGCGCAAACGGCTACGAGCAGCTGGCAGACCGTGAATTTTCGCCGGATGGCATCTGGAAAAAGCCGGAGGCTGTTCATGCCCCCGAGGTACAGTGGGGCGCTGACGGCTCCGAGGTCGTCACCGAGGTGACGTTCCCGTTTTCTCAGCTGCACGATTACGCAAAGTCCATCGGCGTCAGTCCGCTGTCTGTACTGGCTCCGCTGATGATGAAAGCGTTTGATGATAAGTTCGGCGGAACGGACAAGCCGGTTATCGCGGAGATTCCGGTCGATCTGCGTCCGCTGCTGCCAACGCTTACCACGCGGTATTTTATTTGCTTTATCGATCTGCCGTATTTTCCGGAATACCGCGATCTGCCGAATGACGAGGTGTTCCGGCGCACGAAGGCGTTTTTGAAGGATCAGATGCAGCGCGAACAGCTGCTCTATCGTGCAAAAGCCGCCGCAGACCGCTGTGAATCGCTGCATGAGGCAGACATGCCG
>OLPK01001115.1_pt1 | contig 19833 bp, 13 predicted proteins | sample 1672261 | NCBI WGS metagenome assembly OLPK01 (sample SAMEA3136665, study PRJEB25190) | human gut metagenome
CAAAGAGTTTTCACAACTTTTCGTTGTTCTTAACTGCTCATCAACAGCTTATTTATTATATCAAAACCAGAAGCGTTTGTCAAGAACTTTTTTCAAATTCTTTTTTGAAGAATCAAGTCGTTCTAAATCAAACTTTTCGGTTTTGCGCTTGTCTCTCAGAGACAGCTTTAATAGAATACCAAATCCGAGAGCATTTGTCAAATACTTTTTTCGTTTTTTGCAAAAAATTTTGCTGCAAACAAAAAACGACGGCTCACGCCGTCGTTTTCTCTTTCTCCCGATGTTCGGACAAAATCAGACCGCCGAGCGCCAAAACCGTGCCCAGCCACATGATCGGTGTCATGGTTTCGTGCAGAATCAACGCTGAGCTTACTATTGTAATAACCGGCGTTGCATAAATGTACACGCTGGTTTTCACCGGACCGAGCAGGAAAACCGCGCGATTCCACGTCACAAAGCACGTTGCAGACGCACAAAGGCCCAGAAACAGCAGATTTGCCAGATGAACCGGCTGCATCCACACGCTCAAACCGGACGGAAACCCTTCAATCACCGCAGGAACGAGCAAAAACAGCAAACCGTATCCAAAAATGCGGCAGGTAAGCGGAATGGTACGGTAGCCCATGTGACCAAGCTGGCGCACGAGCACCGAGTACACACCCCAGACCAGAGCCGCGCCTACGCCGAGCAGTGCGCCAATCGGGCTGAAATGCAGCTCACTGACGCCCGCGAGCGACACGAGCGCGACACCCGCCATCGCACAAACAAAGCCGAAAAAGAACCATTTGCTGAGTTTTTCGTGCAGCACGACCGCTGCGATCAACGCGGTAAACAGCGGCGCTGCCGCTACGATAACACCGACCAGCGACGCGGAAATGTACGTCAGCGCAATATTTTCCATCAAAAAGTACAGCGTAACGCCCGAAAGACCGGCCAGTGCAAACAATCCCTCATGCCACCGTTTCTGCGGGCGCATGAGGCCCTTTCCCACGATGAGCAGCGCCAGAAAGCCGAGCATGAACCGCGCTACCATAATCTCCAGCGGCGTGAACGCGCGCAGCAGCACCTTGGTGGAGACAAATGTTGTGCCCCAGACAAGCACGCTGAACGCGCCGAACAAATGCCCCTGTATTCTGCGATTTTCCTGCATGATATTCTCCTTGTCAGCGAAAACAGGCGGTTACGGCTTGACCCAGTTCTCCTGTCCTGCGAATGCGTTATACGGTGCCGGATTGAAATGATTGATCAGACCGCTTCTGAGCACAACCTGCTGCCGCTCAAATGCCAGCGGAATGAGCGGCATTTCGTTCAGAAATGTCGTGTACAGACCCTCCGTATTCTCGCCGCTGCGGTACGCCGTGATGGCATTGCTCATGTCCTCACTCGAGTACGATCCATAGTTCAGTCCGCCCTGCGGAGACAGCAGCGGGCGCAGATCGAAGTCCGGCGTCAGCTGGGTTTCGCCGTAGTACGCGTCGAACGAGCCACTCTGCAGCATGGAAACATAGGTATCATACGGCTCCTCATCCACCGTGACATTGACGCCGTTCAGCGAATTCCACGAAGCCGCGACCTGTTTTGCCGCCGCTACCTTAAACGCGTTGTCCGAGTTGACGAGCAGGCGGAACGAAAGCTGCACGGTCGCCGCATCCGTCACTATCGTATCGGTCGAGCCGGAATCGTCCGTAGAATCGGTCGAATCGCCGGAGTCCGTATTCTCATTGTCCAAAAGCACAACTTCCCCGTCCGAAACCGTCGAATCAGTCCGGTTTTTCGGCGTGCGCACGGTCAGAAAATCCACCTTGTAATCGGTATCGCTTGCCCGGCCGCTCGTATAATAGATAAAGTCGCCGTCCTCGTCGTAGTAGCCGTCCTCCTCGGACGAGTCCGAAGAAGTGTCCGAATCATCATCGGAATTGTCCGTAGAATCCGAATCTCCGTCCGAAGAATCGGTATTGCCGTCGCTGCCGCCTGCCGAAGCCGCACCCTCCTGTGCCGCCTCGCGCAGCAGCTGTGCCGCAGTCATCAAATCCGCCGACAGGCTGTACGACACGCCGGTGTCCGCCGGCTGCGGATTGATCGGCAGCACCGCCGGATCGGCATAATCCTGCAGCTGGGTTGCACACAGACCCTGACGGCTGATCGCCATAGAAAGCGCCTGCCGCACTTTTGCATTCGTGAACTGGCTGTTATTGTAATTCAAACCGATATAATGCAGCATAGCACTGCTCACCGGAACGGTATCGACCTCGCCGGTGAATGCGATATTCTGGTCGTCCGGCGCAATACGGGCGCTGCGCATGATGGATACATCGCCGGTGCGGAAGCTGGTGTCCGCCGCATCCGCGCGCGTCATTTTGACCAGCGTAATGTGCCGAATGGTGCCGAGAAAGCCGCCGTGCCAGTTCTCGTTGGCCTCCAGCGTCCATGCGGCGCCGTTCTGAACCGGCTTGTACGGTCCGGTGCCCTCGGCGAACTCTCCTTCGTCAGTCGTACCCGCCCGATAGATTGGAATATCCAGCAGTTTCGGGAAGTTGACGTTCGGCGACGCAAGCGTAATGCGGACCATGCGCTTTGTCACCGCTTCGATCGAGGAAACCTCGGTCAGTCGGTTGTGGTACGGCGAACTTTCGTTTTCCAGCACAGTCTTGAGACTTTCGGCAACATCACTTGCCGTCAGCTCCGCACCCGACCAGAACTTGATGCCCTTTTTTATCGTAAAGCTGAACGTAGTTTCATCGCTCGTATAGTCCTCGCACAGCTCGTTTTCGAGTGTAAAATCGCTTTTTATCTCAAAAAGGCCCTCGTAAAGCGCCTCACGCAGCATGCTGTTGACCTCGGTGCCGTCCATGACCGGATTGAGCGTTGTGCCCGAGCGATACCACGCCAGACCGAAATACGCGTCCGACACATCCACGTTGTCTACCGGTGCGCCGTCGCCGTCGTTTCCCTGTCCAAATGGGAACGTGCAGCCGCTGAGCACAACCAAAGCCGCCATTGTCAGCGCCAGCGCACGTTTTTTCCAACTTTTCATTGTATTGATCCTTTCGCTTACAGACAGATCATGCCGCCCTGCACGCCGCGCACGCCGTGCGTTACGCGGTGCGACCAGAACTCATCCGAATGACACATGGTGCAGATGCCGCTGTCGATCACATTTTCCGCCGAAAGTCCAGCATCCTGCAGCAGCTTTACGCCAATGCCCTGCAGGTCCACATGGAATTTCGGACCTTTCTCCATGATGAACGGATGCACCTGCGCACCGAGCAGCTCTTCCATCGCTTCCGGCACATCCGCATCCGTCTCGAAGCACTCCTGCCGGATGGACGGACCGAGCACGGCGATCAGGCTTTCGCGTTTTGTGCCGAGCTGCTCTGCCATCACATCAACGGTTTTCGGCAGGATACCTGCCGCCATGCCGCGCCAGCCGGAATGACACACGCCTGCGGTATGCGTCGCCGGATCATATAATAAGGTGACAACGCAGTCCGCGTAAAAGCCGATGATGGGCGTGTCCGCGAGTGCGGTCACGATCGCGTCCGACTGCCATTCCATCGGGCGGTGCAGACCCATGCCGACCTTGTCCTCGGTCACGACCGACACCTGCGTGTCGTGGATCTGCTTGGTGAGCGTCATGCGCGTCTCATCCACGCCGAGCGCCTCGCCCAGCAGGCGATAGTTTTCGCGCACATTCTCCAACTCGTCACCGCGGTTGAAGCCTAAATTCAGGCTTTCGCACGCGCCTGTGCTCACACCGCCGAATTTGGTGGTGAAGGCATGCCGCACCGGAATCCGTCGGCAGGTATAATATACGAAAGAACCGCGCTGTACGCGGCACATAGACTCGTTCATAGTCGTTCCTCCTCGTCTCTTCCATGAAGGAATACAGAATTATTATAGCAAATCGCCCTGCTGTTCACAAGAGCGCACACCAGCCGTTTTCAAAAAACACCAAAAACCGCGTATGTCAGCTTGTCTTTTTCTTGACAGTTTGACGAATAGGCTTTACAATTAAACATAGTATAATACCTGCTGTAACAGAGCCGGTGCCAATGGTGAGCACGGCTTTTTTCAAGGGCAATGCCGCATAATTGAACAAGAGTGATTTGCGAGCAAATTTTGTGTCCTGATTAGGCGCGTTTTTGCAGCAATACTTGATGTATTGCAAGAAAGCGCAACGAAGTCAGGGCGCAAAATTTCCGCAAAGCACCGCAGTTTGATTGTGCGATATTGCCCTAGGGCATTATCATGAACCGCCAATTCCGATGCGGATTGACGGAACCGCATTTTTCTTTTGACAGCGCAAAACCCTGATTTTTTCGAGCGAATCTTCGCTTTTTCGGCGTATTCTGCCTTTATTCTTCGTGCAGTGCTCATGCGTGCTGCGCGTGTTTCACCGTGGAATCAGCTTGTTTTCTGCCGAACTGCCGCTCTATTGAGAAACAGCACCGCAGATCTGCGGTATTGTCTTGGTTTTGTGCCGTCTCCCAAAATTCGTAAATAGGAGGACACACCAACAGACATGAGCAACATCATCATACCGATCATCACCGGTATCGTGTGTCTCGCAGTAGGCGTAATCATCGGATTCCTGTATCGCAAGAGCGTTGCGGAAAAAGAGATCGGCTCTGCCGAGACCGAGGCCACCCGCATCATCAACGAAGCGATCAAGTCCGGCGAGACCAAAAAACGCGAATCCATACTCGAGGCAAAGGACGAAATCCACAAGCAGCGCGTCGAAGCCGACCGCGAGCTGAAGGAACGCCGCAATGAGACCCAGCAGCTTGAGCGCCGCCTGATTCAGCGCGAGGAAGCACTGGACAAGAAGAGCGACATGCTCGACCGCAAAAATGATGACCTTAACCGCCAGCTGGACGCAAGCCAGAAGGAAAAGGAAGAACTCGAGCGCATCAAGCTCGAGCAGGTAGAAAAGCTGGAGCAGATTGCCAGCATGACCCGCGACGAAGCACGCGAGATGCTCGTCCAGTCCATTGAAAACGAAGCGACCCACGATGCAGCCGTCAAGCTGCGCGAGATCAATCAGCGCCTGAAGGACGAGAGCGAGCAGACCGCCCGCGAGATTATCTCGACCGCAATTCAGCGCTGTGCCGCCGATCAGGTATCCGAGGCGACCGTTTCGGTCGTTCCGCTGCCGAACGACGAGATGAAGGGCCGCATTATCGGCCGAGAGGGCCGCAACATCCGCACGCTGGAAACCCTTACCGGCGTAGACCTCATCATCGACGATACGCCTGAGGCCATCACCCTGTCCTCGTTCGATCCGGTTCGCCGTGAGATCGCACGTCTGGCCCTCGAAAAGCTGATCGTTGACGGTCGTATTCATCCGGCCCGCATTGAGGAAATGGTTGACAAGGCTCGCCGTGAGGTTGAGCAGATCATCAAGAGCGAAGGCGAGCGTGCTACCTTCGAGACCGGCATCCACGGCATTCATCCGGAGCTGGTCAAGATTCTCGGTCGCCTGCGCTACCGCACCAGTTATGGTCAGAACGTCCTGCAGCACTCCATCGAGGTGGCACACATTGCCGGCATGATGGCCAGCGAACTCGGCCTCGATCCGGTTCCGGCACGCCGTGCAGGTCTGCTGCATGATATCGGCAAGGCCATCGACCACGAGGTTGAAGGCAGCCACGTTCAGATTGGCGTAGACCTTGCCAAGAAGTACAAGGAATCCCAGCCGATCATCCATGCCATCGAGGCACACCACGGCGATGTAGAGGCTAAGACCATCGTAGCATGTCTGGTTCAGGCAGCCGATGCCATCTCCGCTGCACGTCCGGGCGCTCGCCGTGAGAACCTGGAGAACTATATCAAGCGTCTGGAGAAGCTCGAGAGCATCGCCAACGAGACGCCCGGTGTTTCCGGTTCGTTTGCCATTCAGGCAGGCCGCGAGATTCGCATTATCGTCAATCCGGAGAAGGTTTCGGACGACAAGATGGTGCTTCTCGCCCGCGAAATCGCCAAGAAGATCGAGAACGAGCTGGATTATCCCGGCCAGATCAAGGTCAACATGGTACGCGAAACGCGTGCGATCGACTACGCAAAGTAAGCAAAATCATACCCCGCAAGAGAATCTCTTGCGGGGTATTTTTATGCCCTTTTTCAGCTTTTAATCTTTATTGCAGACAATGAACCGCACGCCGCCCTTTATATTTTCCGCCTTGCATGTCAGGCCGTGCAGCGCGAGGATTTTCTGCAGAATGGCCAGTCCCAGTCCGTGTCCGCCTGCGCGGTCACGCGCCTTATCGCCGCGATAGAACATCTCGAACAGGCGCGGCAGCTCGTCCTCCGGAATGGGCTCACAGTCGTTTTCGACGGTCAGCAGATGATTGCGGCTGTTCGTCAGCCGAACGGACACGCGCCCGTTTTCCGGCGAATACTTGGCGGCGTTCTCGAGCAGGCAGCCGACGGCACGCCGCAGCAGCGTTTCGTCGCCGCGGATACGCACGCCGTCCGCAATATCGGCGGTCAGGCGGCGTTTCTCAAACAATGGCGCGTATTCGGTCAGCATATCACGCACAAGTGCGGTCAGATTGAGCGTTTTGCGGTTTTTCAGCTCGTCCGTGCGGTCCAGACGGGTGTAATCCAGCATTTCGCGCACAAGGCCGTTCATCCGGTCGGTTTCCTGCTCGATAGCGGCAAGGTAGCGCGCGTTTTCCTCGGGCGAAATATCCTGCGCGATGGCCTCGGCGTACCCGCCGATGAGCGCAAGCGGCGTTTTCAGGTCGTGGCTTGCCGCCGAGACAAACTGCTGTCGTTTGTCCTCGAGGTCGCGTTCGCTGTCCCAGCGGGCGTGCAGAGTCGCCGCCATTTCGCTCAGCGCACGGTTGAGTTCACCGATTTCGTCTCCGCGCTTGAGGTCGGGTTGGAACTCATCGAATGCAAGGTTTGCAACCAGATTTGCTTCTCGCGCCGTGTCAACCAGTGGGTCAGCGACCATGCGGCGCACGATTTTATAGAAAATAAACAGGAAAATCAGATACAATGCAATCGTGATAAGCGGCATACCCCAAAAGAGATCCTCATATGCAGCTTCCTTGTCAATCGGCGCAGTGGCCATGACCATTCCATGTCCATATCCGATCGTGCTGGACAGGGACAAAAAGATAGTAAAATATCCCCCTGTATGATCCACTTTCACATTTTCTCCGTTTATGCACCGCAGTTTGGTTTCCAGATACTTTTTTTCCGCAAAGTATACTTCCATATTCGAATCCTTGTCAAAGCACCATTGCGGCATTTCTTCCCATTGACCGACCTCTTCAACCGGTGTCTGTGCCGTCCATTCATAATCATACGCACCTACGCAGATTCGGTTCGGAATATATATCGTATGACCATTGTTTTCGATTTTTTTGCCATATATCATTGCAATGTATCCCACGTCATCTGAAAAGCCTTTTTTCGGCCCGTATACCTCACGCATCTCACGAATATCCTGCTCGGCAAAATTGCTGATGTCAATATCGGCATCGGCATTCTTACCATACAGCAGCAGCGGCGAACGCATCGTGACCCAGTTTTCCTGTCCATCATAATACTGCACGACATACGCTTTTTCACTATCCCAGATGGAATATGCCAAATCACAACGCATTTTATCGTATTCCGGCGTATTGGCCGACGGCATATCATCAGGGTCATACCCTTTTTCTACCAATGTGTGTTCAACACGCCAGCAAATATCGTTAACTTCCATACCTGCCCTGTACGCTGCGACAACCTGTGCGTTTTCAATCAATTTGAATGTCCACAGTCCAACAAACACCGCCAGAATCACCGCCACAACCGCGGTCAACCTTGCCGCGATGCCGATTTTACGAAACCGCTTTGTCATGTCGATCCCCCCAATCGGTAGCCCTTGCCGTACACTGCACGGATATGCTGCGAGGCTGTTCCAAGCGCCTTACGCAGACTGGCAATGTGCCGGTCGATCATGCGCTCGTCCCCGTCGAAATCTGTGCCCCATACCCGCTCGATAAGCAGGTCGCGCGACACCGTGCGTCCCTGTTCGCGCAGCAGCAGCTCGAGTATCTTCGCCTCCTTGGGACGCAGATTTACCGGGTTGCCGTCCACCGTTACCGTGCCCGAGGCCGTATCCATCAGGATATTCGCGTAGCCGAGCTCACTCGCGCCCAGCCGCAGCCCGCGGGCCCGCCGCATGAGCGCCTGCGTCTTTGCCACCAGCACCGGAAACGAAAACGGCTTGGTGATATAATCGTCCGCGCCCGCGCGGAATCCTGCCAGCGTGTCACCCTCCTGCCCAAGTGCCGTGACGAAAATGACCGGAACGTCGCTCTCCTGCCGTACCGCTTCGCAGACCTCCAGGCCGTTCAGATGCGGCATCATAACGTCCAGCACCAGCAGGTCGAACGGCTGCGCCTGTGCCAGCACGAGCGCCTGTTCACCGTCATACGCCGGTGTCACCGTCACGCCTGCCGCCCGAAAGAAATCCTGCATCAGCGCGGATAACGCCTTATCGTCCTCCGCCAAAAGAATGTGTCCTGCCATGGGAATGCCCCCTCTCTATCTGTCATCGGTCTATCCTTTTCCTGTATTTAGTATAGCATAGAATTGTCCATTCTTTATCCAATGAAAAAAGCCTTTCCGAAATTTTTTCGGAAAGGCTTTTGTATAGTTCGATTTAGACGGCTTCTTTACGCCTGCGGCGGGATACAGCCCACGCCGTCCAGAATAAAGTGCGGACGGTATGCGTAATTCTCCACATCCTTGCGGGTAGTGCAGCCGGAGAGCACCAGAACGGTGTCCAGACCGGTTTCGATGCCGGCAACGATGTCGGTGTCCATGCGGTCGCCGATCATAGCCGCCTCGTGCGAATGCACGCCCAGCAGGCGCAGACCGGTACGCATCATCAGCGGGTTCGGCTTGCCGACATAGTATGCGGTCTTGCCGGTGGCCAGCTCGATCGGAGAAACCAGTGCGCGGCATGCCGGAATAATTCCCTGCTCGGACGGGCCGGTCAGGTCGGAGTTGGTCGCGATCAGGCGCGCGCCCTTGTTGATCAGATCGACCGCCTTGAGAATGGTCTGATAGTTGTAGGTGTTGGTCTCACCCGCGATAACGTAATCCGGGTCAACATCGTTCATCACGATGCCCGCTTCATACAGCGCACCGACCAGACCGGGCGCACCGATAACATACGCAGATGCGTGCGGCTTCTGGCTGGCGATGAACTTTGCCGTAGCCAGCGCGGAAGTGTAGAAATGCTCCTCGCCGATCTCCAGACCCATGCGTGCCAGCTTCTGCTGCAGCTCAAGCGGCGAACGCTCGGAGGAGTTGGTCAGGAAAAGGAAGCTCTTGTTTTCACGCTGCAGCCAGTCTACAAATTCAGGTACACCGGGCAGCAGACGGTTGCCGTGATATATCACACCGTCCATATCGCAAATGAAGCCCTTCTTGTCGCGAAGCAGCTCTAATTCTTCGTTCATTGTGCTGATCTCCTTTCGGTAACGACCCATGCCCAAACAGCATGGCCGGAAATCTTTTTGTCCATTCTTATTATGCGTAAAATTTCAGCCAACGTCAAGAGCCAACCGAGGAAAAAATGTTAAATCCTCGTAAAGAGCTGAAAAGAGAGCGGAGAGCGAGGAGTGAAGAGTGAAGATTTTCTTCTCCGGGCGCATACCAAGGGACATAGGCGGCTCTGCCGCCGTGTCCCACCCCGCGAACGCAGTTCGTGGCATAAAATACGCGATTTGCTTGCATAATCGCACCCACAAGGCAGGCGGTGCGCACCGCCGAGCCTTCCGCGGGCGCCCATGTTCACGCCAACCCCAAAATCCCGCAGGGATTTCTGCACCCAGAAAACCCATCACGCCGCGGAGCGCATAAAATGGAGCGCCTCCGGCGCGACAAAAAAGTCAGGACATGCGCCTGACTTTTTTAACAAACACGAAAACACCCCGAAAACCGGAAAGTTTTCGGGGTGTTTTCGTGCAATAGGTGTTCCCGCCCTGCCCGTAAAGCGGGCACGCGCGGCGACACCGTCCCTCGTACCAAAGGCCGCAAAGCGGCCTTTGGTACGAAGCGAGAGCCTTTTACGGCTCGAGGCGGTTCATATCACGCGGGAACATAGAAGCCTCGCGGATGTTGTTCAGCCCCAGCAGCTGCATGGTCAGTCGCTCCAGACCAATGCCCAGACCGCCGTGCGGCGGCATACCGTACTTGTGCAGCATGGTGAAGGACTCAAACAGCTCGGCGTTCATCTTGCGGGCCTCCAGCTTGTCCATCTGCTCCTGATAATCGTGGATACGCTGACCGCCGGTGGTGATCTCCAGGCCGCGGAACAGCAGGTCGAACGACAGCGCCAGCTTCGGGTCCTCCGGGTCGTCCTTTGCATAGAACGGACGCTTTGCGGACGGGAAGTGGGTTACGAATACGAAATCAGAGTCGTGCTCCTCCTTTGCCCACTGGCACAGCAGCACTTCTTCGTCCGGGTTGAGGTCGTAACGGTTCTTGGACTTGTGACCGAACTTCTCCTCCATGATCTGCTTGGCCTCGTGGAAGCGGATGGTCGGGATCTCCTTGATCTCCGGAACCTCGGCGTTCAGCATAGCGAGTTCCTCAGCGCAGTGCTCCTTAACGTAAGCCATAACGGACTTCAGCATGCCGGTCTCCATTGCCATTACATCGTACATGGAATCAATGTAGGCCATCTCGAAGTCCAGACCCATATACTCGTTCAGATGACGGGAGGTATTGTGACGCTCTGCACGGTAAACCGAGCCGATCTCGTATACACGGCCGAATGCACCGGCGAGGTACTGCTTGTGGAACTGCGGGGACTGTGCCAGATAAGCCGGAGTGCCAAAGTAATCCAGCTTGAACAGGTTTGCGCCGCCCTCAGCGCCTGCAACTACGATCTTCGGGGTGTGGATGTGGGTGAAGCCCTGCGACTGCATGTACTGTGCAAAGCCGTCAGCGATCGCACCCTGTACGCGGAAGATCGCCTGCTTGCGCGGATGACGCAGCGTGATCGGACGCAGCGGCAGATCAACATCGAGGGACAGACCCATATACTTCTTGCCGAGCGGTACCGGCAGCTGGTCGTACGGCTTGCCGAGGATGGACAGTGCGCTCAGAACGACCTCAACGCCGTGCTCTGCACGCGGCTCCTCACGAACGGTACCGGTAACCTCGAGTACCATTGCGTCCTTGACGTCCGAACGCTTGATGCCGCCGATCTCGTCACCCTGGAAGGTGCACTGGATCAAACCGCGCTCAACGCGCATTACAACAAAAGAAAAGTCAGACATATCGCGTACACGGTGAACCGTGCCGCGGAACGTGACCTCGCTGCCGACTGCTTCGCAGACGCGCTTTACGGTGTCAACGTACTGACCCGCTTCATGAATCATTTCCATAATATTACGCCTCTCTGTTTACAATTTTCAGATAGAGTTATTGTAGCATGGATTTACTGCCGTGACAAGGTTTTACCAGTGAAATCCACGCTGTTTTGACAATTTTTCTTATCGTTTCAGCCTGCGGAGCACCGCCTGTACTTCCTCGCGGCCCTCACCGCTGACGATAATGCACACCGCATAAACGCCTGCACCGACCACGACAGCCGCGCCAAGGCGAATGAGATTGCCGACCGGCAGCAGCGTGCACGCAAAGGCCGCCGCGCCGCACAGCAGCGCCGAAACGATGATGCGCACCAGACTGATCGGTGCCACACGGAACAGGAATCGGCTGCGCACGCGCACACAGGTAATGATAAAGTAGGACGCAAATGCGACCACCGAACCGAGTGCACCGCCCGTAAATCCGAGGGTTTTGAGCAGAATGACACTCGAAACCACCTTGATAACAGCCGCGATCGCGCTGTTCTGCAGAACGTGTACGGTGGACTGCTCCAGCTCATACGCCTTGTTGGCGTACTCGGTCAGACCCATGAACAGCATGGCAAGCGCAGTATAGGCGATGACCGGCGCACCGGCCGCGTACTTCGCGGGGAACAGAAACCGGCTGAGCGGCAGCGCCACCGCAGTCAGACCCGCAACAGCAGGCACAGCGATCAGCAGATACAGCCGCACGCCCTGATCGAGCAGCGGCTTTGCCGCGGCTTTGCCGCCCTCACGCCAGCCGCGCAGCACGGCAGGATACACGCCGCGCATAATACCGACCGAAATCATCGTGAACAGACCGCTCGCGATCGAGTTGTTATTCGAGTAGTATGCGTACAGAATGTTGCCGTAAAAACCGACAACGAGGTATTTGTCGATCTGGTTGAGCAGCGCCACCGAGATGGAAACGCCCATCAGCGGTACGCCGTATTTGAGGAACCTGTTCAGCAGCGGCTTGGAGAAATACTTCAGCCGCACAACAACCGGCAGGCTGAGCGCAAACACCGCACCGATGGTCGCAACGCCGTCCGCAATAGTGTTAGCAAAGATAGCCGGGAACGGCGACGGATAATTCGACTTGCCGCCGACAAGCGCGAATGCAACCGCGAGCTTGAGCACCGCCGAGGTCAGCGACCACAGGATGGATGCTTTGACGCGGCCGAGCTGAATCAGAGCCGCATTGAGCACCTGAAACGCCGTGTAGGTGCAGAACATCAGCGCACCGCCCAGATAAACCGGACTTTGCGTCACAGCTGCCGTAATGCAGCAGCCGATAGCAACGAGCACGCACAATCCCACATAGATGGTAGAAACCGTGGAGAACAGGCCGCGTCCTTCATCGGCGCGGTACTCCTCACCGACATAGCGGGTGGCGGAATTCGCCATCCAGCCCGCAAGGATGAGGTACAGCAGCTGTATCGTGGTGTTGGTCAGGTTGAATGCACTGACCGCACCCTCCACAAAGATGTGGGAATACAGCGAGGAACACCCGATGACGAGCAGTCCCTCGACCACCTTGGCCGGCAGGAACAGCATCGCATCGCGCGTCATGGTATTTTTAGAGGACAAAAGAAAAACCCTCGCTTTCCGTCAGATAGATAGGTAAGACCGCATAATTGAACAAAAGCGCAAAATTTCCGTAAAGCGCCGCGGCAGCGCGACCGGAGCCTGCGCAAGGAGCCGCGGCAGCGCGACCGGAGCCTGCGCAAGGAGCCGCAGCTTTAATTGTGCGGTGCTGCCCTAAGGTTTCTCCCCTCATACTATGTTGAAATGAGCGGAAAAGTGTGCTATGCTGATTAGGTTATAAACTACAATCCTGACTGGAGTTGAAAACAATGGAGCTTTCCGCCCTTTCCCTGCGTCTGCGCGCGCTTTCCGTGCTGCGCGGACTGCTTTCCCATCCGCTGGTGCGCGCCTACGGCGACACGCTGACCGCGCTCGACGGCACAGCCGCCGACTTTGCCGACCGCTATGGCGCACTGTGCGCGACACGCTTTTCCTGCGGCGATATCGCGCAGGCAGTGCTCGACGCCGTGCACTTTGACACCAACACCCTGACCGATACCATCAACGCACCGGAAGCGGCTGTGCTCAACGCCGCAACCCACGATCTGGACGTGCTGAACGCTCTGCTCGCGCTCGATGGCGAAGCCTTCAAGTCCGCCGCAGCGGACAAGTTCTACGAGCCTGCCCTCGAGGATCTGCCGGACTTCGAGGCCGCAGACTCGCTTCCGTTCTCCACCGGCGCAGCGCTTGCCGATTACTACCGGGAGGAGGGCTACGGCTTCTTCGCACAGTCCTCGGCGTTTGCCATGCAGGATGACGGCTCGGCGACCCCGATCGTACATCCCGATGCCATCCGTCTGCACGACCTGCCCGGCTACGAGATGCAGAAGCAGAAAATCCTCAAAAACACGCTTGCCTTCCTCGACGGACGCGACGCCAACAACATCCTGCTCTACGGCGACAAGGGCACCGGCAAGTCCTCGACCGTCAAGGCGGTTGCCAACGAGTACGCCGACCGCGGCCTGAAGATCATCGAAATGTCTCCGCGGCAGATCACGAATTTCCCCAAGCTGTTTGAGCAGACACTCCGTTCGCCGTTCCGTTTCATCGTGTTCCTCGACGACCTGACTTTCAGCAGTGAGGATGACAACTTTGCCGCACTCAAGGCGTTCATCGAGGGCGGTCTGGCCGGAAAGCCGTCCAATCTGGTCATTTACGCAACGTCCAACCGCCGTCATCTCATCCGCGAGAGCATGGCCGACCGTCAGGGCGATGAGGTGCGCGTGCGCGATACCCTTGAGACCGTTACCTCGCTGTCCGACCGTTTCGGTCTGGAGATCACCTTCTCCGTGCCGGATAAGGACGAGTATCTGTACATCGTCGAGCAGCTGGCCAAGGAGAACGACCTGAACCTTGATATCGACGAGCTGCACCTGCTTGCAGAGCGCTTCGCGCTGCGCCGTAACGGACGTTCGCCGCGTACCGCAAGACAGTTTATCAGCCAGCAGCTGGCGGAGCAGTATGGGAAATAATTGAAAATAGAGAATGGAAAATGGAGAATGATTTCATTTTTCATTTCTGCATTCTAAATAAAACAAAACGCAGACCTTAAAATCATAGGTCTGCGTTTTTGTTATTATCGAATCGTTTCCGTTGTTTCGGAATGTTTTGGGTATTGCATACGCTCTACCGTAGGGTGCGCCGACCTCGGCGCACCGTGCTATCCGGCTGGCACTCAATAAAAATGAAAAAATGGAGAATGCCCTACCTCGGGGTTCATTCTCCATTCCGACTCGCTAAAAGCCGCCCTATGGGCGGTTGCTCGCTGGACGCCCACTGCGGTGGGTGTCTCCATTTTCAATTTTCCATTATTTCGCCTGATATGCCGGTTTGAGAAACATTTCTCCAAGATACTGCTTGCCGGTTTCGGTTCGGAACACGCGGTCTTTCGCGGTTTTACACTGCTCTGCCGTCATACCGTCCTCGTAGGCGTTGACAAGGAAGTCCGCTTCAAGCAGAATACGGAAATCTTTTTCCTCTCCGGCGGTATAGGTATGGTGATGCGCGATGAGCCACTGCACGCGCTCGCTCTCCCGCTCATCTGCGCCGCACTGCTGCAGCATGGGAGCCGCAACCGCCGGACCTTCCATCTCCTGCCAGTTCCCGCCGCTCGAGCCGTGCTTCCGTTCGGCTTCGTGGATGCCGATATCGTGCAGAACGGCTGCAGCTTCGAGTACATTCTGCTTCTGCTCATCCAGACCTTCCCTGCGCCCGAGCAGGCGGCTGTACGCGTATACCTTTATAAAGTGCTGAATCCGTTTTGCGTCGCCTGCGTCATACGCGATGGCGAGCGCGGTCAGCTTTTCGATGTCGATCATGCGTGTCACTCCTTTGGCGCAAGCATAGCACCGCACGACCGGATTTGTCAAGTCAGGGTAATACCACATAATTGAACAAGAGCGATTTACGAGTAAATTTTGCGGTCTGACTAGGCGTGATTTTGCGGTAATACTTTGTGTATTACCGTGAAAGCACAACGACGTCAGAGTACAAAATTTCCGTAAAGCGCCGCAGTTTAATTGTGCGGTGTTACCCTAATCCTGTCCAGCCGTATTTCGCCATATCCACGCGGCCGTCCTCGGTGAACTCGATGCCGTCCGCTTCGAGCAGTGCGCGCTGGATATCCGCGCCGCCGAACGCAAACGCCGGTGACGTTCGTCCGTCTTTCGTTACCACGCGGTAGCACGGAATCCCCTCCGGATCGGGATTGGCATGCAGCGCATAGCCGACGACACGCGCCCATCTCGGATTGCCCGCGAGCAGCGCGACCTGCCCGTAGCTGGCCACCGTTCCGCGCGGAATTTTCTTCACCACTGCATATATTCGCTCAAAGCTGTTTGCCATAGCTCATCCACCTTTCTTTTACCAGTCAATACCACATAATTAAACAAGAGTGATTTGCGAGTAAATTTTCTTTTTTTGACGAGGCATGGTTTTGCAGCAATACTTTCGTATTGCAAGAAAACACACCGAAGTCAAGAAAGTAAATTTTCGCAAAGCACCGCCGCTTTAATTATGCGGTACTGGCTTTATTATATCAAGTCAGATTGCCAATATCCATAGGTTTTTCGGCCTAAAAAACTGTATAATTTTATCGTGCTAAAGTATTGCATATGCAAAAAAATTGCTATATAATAGAACCGTCACCAAATATAAAAGCATTCCACTCGGATTACTTACGAAAGTTAAGCGAGTGGTATAGAATGTAAGGAGGACAATAAAAATGGCACTTACCAATTCTTATCTGCAGGGCGTGTACGAAACCGTACAGAAGCGCAACCCGAATGAGCCGGAGTTCCAGCAGGCTGTATACGAGGTTCTGGAGAGCCTTGAGCCGGTTGTTGAAGCTCGTCCGGAGCTCGAGAAGAACGGCATCATGGAGCGCATCGTAGAGCCGGAGCGCATGTTCATGTTCCGTGTACCGTGGGTTGATGATCAGGGCAAGGTTCAGGTTAACCGCGGCTTCCGCGTACAGTTCAACTCCGCAATCGGCCCCTACAAGGGCGGTCTGCGTCTGCACCCCTCTGTTAACGCATCCGTTATCAAGTTCCTCGGCTTTGAGCAGTGCTTCAAGAACAGCCTGACCACTCTGCCGATGGGCGGCGGCAAGGGCGGCTCCGACTTCGACCCGAAGGGCAAGTCCGATGCTGAAATCATGCGTTTCTGCCAGTCCTTCATGACCGAGCTGTGCAAGCACATCGGTCAGTTCACCGACGTACCGGCCGGCGATATCGGTGTTGGCGGCCGTGAGATCGGCTTTTTGTTCGGCCAGTACAAGCGTCTGCGCAACGAGTACACCGGCGTTCTGACCGGCAAGGGCCTGTCCTACGGCGGTTCTCTGGCTCGTACCGAGGCTACCGGCTACGGTCTGTGCTACTACATGAAGGAAATGCTCGCATACAAGGGCACTTCGTTTGAGGGCAAGACTGTTGCAATCTCCGGTTCCGGCAACGTTGCAATCTACGCTTGCCAGAAGGCTACCCAGCTGGGCGCTAAGGTTGTTACCATGTCCGACTCCAATGGCTTCATCTACGATCCGAACGGCATCAACCTGGATGTTGTCAAGGACATCAAGGAAGTAAAGCGCGGCCGCATCAAGGAGTACGCTGAGCGCGTACCGGGCAGCGTTTACACCGAGGGTCAGCGTCCGTGGGGCACCAAGTGCGACATCGCTCTGCCGTGCGCTACTCAGAACGAGCTGAACGAGGAGAACGCCAAGGCTCTGATCGCCAACGGCTGCAAGTTTGTAGCTGAGGGCGCTAACATGCCGTCCACCCCGGAAGCTGTTGCAGCATTTCAGGCAGCCGGCGTATTCTTCGGCCCGGCAAAGGCTGCTAACGCAGGCGGCGTAGCTACCTCCGGTCTGGAAATGAGCCAGAACTCCCTGCGTCTGTCCTGGACCTTCGAGGAAGTTGACCAGCGTCTGCACGACATCATGGTTAACATCTTCCACACCTGCATCACTGCAGCTGAGAAGTACGGCCACAAGGACAACCTTGTTATGGGCGCTAACATCGGCGGCTTCGAGAAGATCGCTGACGCTATGCTGGCTCAGGGCGTATGCTGATTTTCGATTGAAAGGGCGCAGCCCTTTCAATCGAGGGACGCCCTTGACAGGCGCTGCCTGTAAGGGCTACCGCAATAAAAGAGCACCGGGATTTCGATTCCGGTGCTCTTTTATTGTTTGCTAAAAATGACCCGGCAAAGCTGGGCCATTTTTGTCGCGCTGAAAGCGCTCCATTTGATGCGCTCCGCGGCGTGATAGGTTATCTATGTGCTGAAATCCCCGTCGGGGATTTTATGGGTTGGCGTGAACGCTGTCGCCCACGAAGGACTCACCGCCGACAGGCGGCTGTCCTGTGGGTGCGGTTTGCGGGTCATACTGCGTATTTTATGCCGCGAACTGCGTTCGCGGGTGCGGGACCCGGCGGCACAGCCGCCTGTGTCCCGTATTTCGCGCGTCAGCGCGCTTCAAATAGAATTTGCTATGCAAATTCATAGCCCGTAGGCCTCTATCCTTAAAAAGATTTAATGAGAGCAAACCGGGAGCATGTATCTCGGTTTTTATACTTCTGGAGGGAGAAAGGTTCGACCATCAGGAGGAACTTTCGGACGACTTTGGAACGGCCCACGGTCCGTTCCCCCTTGTCGGCGAAACTGTAGTTTCGCGACAGGCATTTTACGCGTTTTCCGAGAAATCCGCGAGACGCAGGTTCTCGTTATGGTCGGTTGCGTAGGTGATATTCCACGGCGAGGTGAACAGCAGCAGGCTATTGCCCTTGAGATCCTCGACGATCTTGGTATCGCTCGTGAGCTGGAGCTTCTTGATGTCGAAGTCCTCCTCGTCATTCTCAACCCAGCGAACATGCTCATACGGCAGGTTTTCGCGGATGATCTCAACGTTATACTCGTTCTTCAGACGGTACTCGAGCACCTCAAACTGGAGCACGCCGACAACGCCGACGATGACCGATTCCATACCGGCATTCGGCTCGCGGAAGATCTGGATAGCGCCCTCCTGGGCGATCTGCTCAACACCCTTGACGAACTGCTTGCGCTTGAGCGTGTCCTTCTGACGGACAACGGCAAACAGCTCGGGTGCGAACGTTGGGATGCCAGAGAACACGCACTTATGCTTGGGATCGCACACGGTATCACCGATGGAGAACACGCCCGGATCAAAGATACCGATAATATCGCCCGCATAGGCTTCGTCTACGACCGAACGATCCTGTGCCATCAGCTGCTGCGGTGCGGCGAGCGCCATCTTCTTGCCGGACTGAACGTGCAGAACGTCCTGACCGCGCTCGAACTTGCCCGAGCAGATACGCATGAATGCAACACGATCGCGGTGCGCCTTGTTCATATTCGCCTGAATCTTGAACACAAACGCCGAAAAATGCGGGTCGAACGGGGAGATAACGCCGATGTCGGCGGTGCGTGCGGTCGGCGGCGGCGTCATCTGCAGGAACTTTTTCAGGAACGGCTCAACGCCGAAGTTAGTCAGCGCGGAACCGAAAAATACCGGCGACAGCCTGCCCTCGTGCACAGCCTTGAGGTCGAACTCGTCGCCTGCACCGGAGAGCAGTTCCACATCGTCGATCAGCGTCTGGTACTGATCCTCGGGCAGCATACCCTCGAGGATCGGATCGTCGATCGACAGTCGCTGTGCCTTGACCTCGTGGCGGAAATCCGCGCCCTCAAACGCGATAACCTCATCGTCCATGCGGTCGTACACGCCCTTGAAGCGCTTGCCCGAGCCGATCGGCCAGTTTACCGCATAGGTGCCAATGCCCAGCTCGTTCTCGATATCCTCGAGCAGCTCGTACGGGTCGCGCGCCTCACGGTCCATCTTGTTGATGAACGTGAAGATGGGCACGCCGCGCATCGCGCAAACCTTGAACAGCTTGCGGGTCTGTGCCTCGACGCCCTTGGAGGCGTCAATGACCATCACCGCCGAGTCAGCCGCCATCAGCGTGCGGTAGGTGTCCTCGGAAAAGTCCTGATGACCCGGGGTATCCAGAATGTTGATGCACTTGCCCTCATAGCGGAACTGCAGCACCGAGGACGTTACCGAAATACCGCGCTGCTTCTCGATCTCCATCCAGTCGGAAACCGCATGCTTTGCAGCCTTTCTTCCCTTTACAGTACCTGCCAGGTTGATAGCGCCTCCGTAGAGAAGAAACTTCTCTGTTAAAGTTGTCTTACCTGCATCAGGGTGGGAAATGATCGCAAATGTTCTGCGGTTCTTTATCTGTTCTGTTATCTGATCATTTGTCTGTGACAATGGTCTTTCCTCCGTTCTTACTAACTCACTGATTAATTTTCAAAAATCCTCCTGCAAGCAAGCTTGCGTCGGATTTCCGACCTTTTGACCCTG
>OLPK01001124.1_pt1 | contig 19668 bp, 17 predicted proteins | sample 1672261 | NCBI WGS metagenome assembly OLPK01 (sample SAMEA3136665, study PRJEB25190) | human gut metagenome
AGCGATAATAGCAACACACTGGGTAAGCAGTATCAGGACGCAGCAAAGGACGAAGTTCCGAATCAGGAAAAAATCGAAGTTCGTACTTATCTGGATGTAGAGCCGAAGGCGTATAATAAATCTGCCTACACGCTTGATATTACCCCGAAGTATGATGTTGTTGTAGTTGGTACCAAGAATGGTGCTGCCGCTGAAAAGGTAGTAGCATCTGACACGCTGAAGGTTACCAATGCAACCAACGTTTCCATTCAGCTCCCGGCTGATTTTGTAGAAAACACCGACACGCTGTATGTACAGCATAAGGGTCACGAGTACGATGCAGCTGTAACCGCCAATAACGGCGTTTATACTGCAAACTTCACCAATCCGCACGGTTTCTCTCCGTTCACCATCAGCAAGACTTCTCAGACTGTTGCAACCATCGGCACTGACAAGTACACCTCTTTCGCTGATGCTGTAAGCGAAGTTCCGGCAAACGGCACTATCGAGATTACCGGCGGTACTTCTCCGTACACCGGCACGGCAAACAAGACGTTTACTGTTAAAAACAGCACATCTGCTGATATTACTGTAAACGGCCAGCCGATTGAGCCGACCAAGTCGTATACCTTTAAGTATACTCACTCCTCCGGCGGCTCCTCCGGCGGCAGCTCCTCCGGCAAGACGACCTACAAGGTAACCACCTCGGCGGTCAACAACGGCGGCGTAAACGCTTCTCCGTCCTCCGCAGAAAAGGGCGCGACCATCACCATTACCCTGTCCCCGGACAAGGGCTACAAGCTGGACAAGCTGACCGTTACCGACGGCTCCGGCAAGACGGTCTCCACCGTTAAGAAGAGCGACACGGTTTACACCTTCACCATGCCTGCTTCCGCAGTGAAGGTTGGCGTAAGCTATGTTAAGGCCACCGAAACCCCGTCCAAGACCAAGTTTAACGACGTTTCCGCGAACGACTGGTTCGCTTCCGCGGTTGATTATGTAACCGGCAAGGGCATGATGAACGGCACCGCCGACAACACCTTCTCCCCGAAGGCGAACACCACCCGCGGCATGGTCGTTACCGTGCTGTACCGCCTGGAGAACCAGCCGAGCACCTCGGCGGCTTCCTTCACGGATGTGGCTTCCGGCGCGTACTACGCAAATGCGGTTGCCTGGGCGAATGCTAACGGCATCGTTTCCGGCTACGGCAGCGGCAAGTTCGGCCCGAATGACAAGGTTACCCGCGAGCAGCTTGCGGCTATCCTGTACCGCTACGCGCAGTACAAGAAGTACGACGTTTCTGTGGGTGAGGACACCAACATTCTCTCCTACGACGATGCACAGAGCATAAGCTCCTACGCGATTCCTGCAATCCAGTGGGCGTGCGGCGCAGGCGTTGTTACCGGCAAGTCCGGCAGCAAGCTGGACCCGAAGGGCAATGCTACCCGCGCTGAGGTAGCGGCAATGCTCATGCGCTTCTGCGAGAACGTAAAGTAAGCAAAACCTTCCTAAACCGCACAGCTTCGGCTGTGCGGTTTTCTTTTGCTTGCCAAAGACGCTTTTCTACGGTAAAATAGAAAACAGAGGAGAAGGGGAAAGAGAAAGAAGGAAATCCTATGCCAATCGGAGTAATTGTCAACTGTATCTCGGTGCTGGCCGGCGGCGTGATCGGTTCCGCACTGGGGCACGTCCTGCCGAACAGCCTGAAAGAGCATCTGCCGACGCTGTTCGGCATGTGTTCGATCGCTATCGGTATCAATTCCATTATCAAGGCGGTCAGCATGACAGCGGTCGTGCTGGCGATTCTGGTGGGGTTTACCATCGGGCACCTGCTGCACCTTGAGGATTGGGCTAGCCGGTTTTTTCATCGGCTGGTCAAAACCATGCACCTCGGCGGGGATAATATTGATATGGAGTTTTACATCACGGCGGTCGCGTTGTTCTGCTGCTCGGGTTTCGGCTGGTACAGCACGCTGACCGAGGGCATCGCGGGCGATCCGAATCTGCTGTTTGCAAAGTCCGTGCTGGACTTCTTCACTGCGATGATCTTCGCGTCCACGCTCGGCAAGGCCATCTGCGCGCCATCCCGCTGCCGCAGTGCGTGATTCTCCTGTGCGTGTTTACCGCAGGACGGCTGCTGTCCGGTGCGCTCACACCGGAAATGTTCGCGGATTTGTCCGCGTGCGGCGGCGTGCTGACTATGTCGGCTGGTTTTCGTGTCTCTAAGATCAAATCCGTGCCGCTGGTCGATCTCATGCCCGCGCTGATACTCGTTATGCCGTTCAGCGCACTCTGGACTATGTTGATGGGGTAAATTTGAAGCGGACTCTTTTACGGGTCTGCTTTTCTTTTACTTGACAATAGTCCTAAATCATACTATAATAGCGTGATACGATTTAGGACTATTGAGGTGCATTATGGATTTTCGCAGACAAATGAACGACTTTTTTGCGCAGATCTACCGGCAGAATGAGCTGTATGACATCTGGGCCAAACAGAATAGGATGAAACCGAGCACGGTAGCCGTGCTGTATCTGCTCGACCAGTTTGAAACCTGCACACAGGGTTGGATATCGAAAATATATCTGCTGCCCAAGCAGACAATTCACACGGTGGTGCAGGAGCTGGAGCAGGCCGGTTATCTGGAAAAGGTGAGCGTCTCCGGCCGCAAGGAAAAGCCGCTGCGGCTGACCGAATCCGGCAAGCGCTACACAGCGGACAAGCTGGGCGGTCTGTACCGCGCAGAGGAACGCGCCGCCGCTGCCATGGGTGCGGAGCAGTTCGCCGCTATGGTGGAAATGACCCGAAAATTTACCGATTCTTTTGAAAAGGAGATTCGCAATGGAGCAGAATAACGTACTTGCGCGCAAATTCAACGCCGCATCGCTGCTCCGATTCGCACTGCCGAACATTGCAATGATGATGCTGCTCTCGATGTACACCATCGTGGACGGTATGTTTATTTCGCGGTTTGCCGGCACAACCGCGCTTTCCGCAATCAATATGTCGTATCCGCTCAACTGCCTGCAGATGGCTACCGGCATTATGCTCGGCACGGGCGGCAGCGCTATTATCGCCCGCCGGCAGGGAGAGGGACGCACAGACGAGGCGCGCCGCAACTTCACCATGCTGATTGCGGTTGCGTTGGGCATCGGCTTGATTTTCGCCGTGTTTGGCAATCTGTTTCTGAACCCTATCCTGCGTCTGCTTGGCACGAGTGAGCTGCAGTGGGCAGACTGCCGTATTTACACACGCATTCAGCTGGTGTTTGCACCTATGCTGTTTCTGCAGACTGCCTTCCAGACATTGTTCGTCACCGCAGGCAAGCCGGGCTTGGGTCTGCTGACCTCGGTGGGCGGCGGCATTACAAACGTGGTGCTTGACTGGCTGTTCATGGGCCCGATGAACATGGGCGTTGCCGGTGCGGCGATTGCCACCTGCCTCGGCTACTGCGTGCCGTCCATCGTTGGTCTGGTGTATTTCACCAAAAACCGCACCGGAAGTTTGTACTTTGTGCCCTTCAAATTTGACGGCGCAACACTGGCCGCTGCGTGCGGCAACGGCTCATCTGAGATGGTCAGCAACATTGCGAACGCCATCACCACGTTCGTGTTCAATACGCTGTTCATGCGCTATCGCGGCGAGGACGGTGTAGCCGCCATCACGATTGCAATGTACTTCCAGTTCGTGTTTACGGCGGTGTATTTCGGCTTCTCGATGGGCGTTGCACCGGTTATCAGCTACAAATTCGGCGAGAAAAATATCCCGCAGCTGAGGCATATCTTCCGCATCTGCATGACGTTCGTGCTGGCGTGCTCGCTCGGCACATATGTGCTCTCGTGGCTGACGCTCGAGCCGGCGCTGACCCTGTTTACGCCGCGCGGCAGCAGTGTGTACGAGATTGCCATGCACGGCTTTCCGATTTATGCGGTCAGCTTCCTGCTCATGGGCACGAGTATTTTCGCGTCCTCGCTGTTTACCGCGCTCTCGGATGGTCTCGTGTCTGCAATCATCTCGTTTTCGCGCACGCTTGTGTTTCTCGTGGCGATGCTGCTGCTCCTGCCGCTGATTTTGCAGGAGACTGGCATCTGGCTGGCTGTTCCGGTAGCAGAGGCGCTCGGCGTGATGGTTTCGGTGTTTTTTCTCGTCAAGGGACGGAAAAAGTATCAGTATTAAGAGAAAGAGTGCTGTTGAGGGAACAGCACTCTTTTGTTATATATAGATGAAATATAACGAATTGTATATAGGATGAAGGTGTAGAGTAAAGGAAAAGCGAAAGGGCCTGCAGCCTGTAATTCACAGGCAGCAAGCCCTTTCGGTCGCTTGAACAATTTTTGTCTGACTTTTAGAGGTCACTTAAAAAACTGTCTTGCTGTTGTATTTGAGGGAATGAAAAGCATTTGGAGCTGCTTTTCTAATTTGAAATATGAAAAGAGAAGAAAGAAATGCTAAGAAGAGTTATTCGCCGACCTTGACGAACACGCCGCCGGCCTGGCAGGACTCGGTAGCAGCCTTAGCCATGAGAACCGGACGCAGGCCGTCAACAGCACCGACAGCAACCGGCTTGTCGTTGTTGATAGCATCAACGAAGGAGATAACCTGGTTGATGAATGCCTGATTGTAACGCTCGAGGAAGAACCACAGCGGCTTCTCGGAGTGAGCGCCGTCCTTGGTCAGTACGGTGGTGGTGTTCAGCAGGTCGTTGGCATCGGAAGCCATGCCCTTAGAACCGAACGCCTCAACGCGCTGGTCGTAGCCGTAAACTGCCTGACGGGAGTTGTTGATGACAGCGATGCAGCCGTTAGCCATCTTCATGGTAACAACAGCGGTGTCAACGTCCGGAATGCCGGACTCTTCCTGCAGGTTCGGGTTAACGAGGCAGGAACCAACAGCGGAGATCTCAACAGCCTCGGAACCGGTTACGTAGCGAACCATATCGAAGTCGTGGATCATCATATCGTAGAAGATACCGCCGGAAACTGCAACGTAGGAAGCCGGGGGCGGCTCCGGGTCACGGGAGGAAACGATAACGATATGCGGATCGCCGATCGTGCCGTCCTTAACTGCGTCTGCAACTGCCTTGTGGTTGTGGTCGAAGCGGCGGTTGAAGCCTACCTGGAACTTAACGCCCTTCTCCTCAACGAGTGCGAGCAGCTTCTTGATCTTGTCGATATCATAGTCGATCGGCTTCTCGCAGAATACGTGCTTGCCAGCCTGAACTGCTGCCATGGAAACATCGCAGTGCGTGTCAGTGGAGGAGCAAACGAATACTACGTCTACCTCAGGATTGTTGATAACGTCCATAAAGTCGGTGGAAACGTTGGTGATCTTGCGCTCTGCCAGCCACTCGCGTGCGCCGGACTTATCGAGCATCGGGTCAGCAGCAGCTACTACCTGAACGCCCGGTACGGAGTTGATCAGGTTGTTGATGTGCAGCTTGCCGATTCGGCCGCAGCCTACAACGCCAATTTTCAAAATGCCCATTGGAATTCTCTCCTTTTATATAAGGTGATTCTATTATAAACCACTTGCGGGTGTGCTTCAAGGGTGCAGCGTATTTTTCAGCGCACCGCCCAATTTTGGGGCTTCTGTTTGGTGAAAAATAGCAAAGCGGAGTGCAAAAAAATCGTGCAAAATATCCGTGCATTGTGCTAAAATAGAAAATGCACAGGAAAATGCAACACATTGCACGTTGGTGTCTAAAATGCGGTGAAACGCTTGTGCGCTTTACTGCACTATGATAAAATATGAACGTATTGTGGCAAAAATGTGTCTTTTAGGGATAAAAGAGGATACATGGATGCCTGAAAAGGAGAATATCTTATGAAGGTAACTGCACAGTGGATCGCAGAGCAGTGCGGCGTATCGCGTGGAACAGTGGACCGAGTTGTAAACGGCCGACCGAATGTAGCGCCGGAAGTGCGGGAGCGCGTGCAGAAAATAATCAGCGAATACGGCTACAAAACGCCGTCGCAGCGGCAGGCCGCCCGTGCGGGACACGGCGCGTTCCGCATCGGCGTAATCCTGCCGAGCTGGGATGCGTTTTTCATCCGCCGGATGCGCGAGGGCATTCGCGTGGCTGTACACAACCGCGGATTAAATGATGTAAATGTGCTGGTGGAGGAGCTGAAAAACCGCTCGCACCGTGCGTATTTCGAGGCCATCGGACGCATGGAGGAGCGCGGCATTGACGGTCTCATTGTCACCGCGCCGGACACGGTAGCGATGAGTGAGGAGATCGACCGGTTGGTCGCAATCGGCATTCCGGTCGTTACCTGCGACTCGGATGTGCGGCAGAGCCGCCGCCTGTATCATATCGGACAGAACATGGTCAAATCCGGCCGGATTGCCGCCGGACTGCTTGCACCGTACGTTGAGGGACAGGATGTGCTCGTCGTTACCGGCAACCGTGAATTCACGGCGCACGGACTGCGTGTGCGCGGCTTCCTTGACCGCCTGCACGAGATTTTTGATGATAACGTAAACGTCAACGTCATCGAGAGTGTCGAGCAGTACGAGCTGACCTACGACGGCGTACTGCAGCAGGTGCGGCAGAACCCGCGTCTGCGCGGTATTTATATGGCAAACGAGTCCGTGCGCGGCTGTATGGACGCGCTCGAGCGCGCAAAGCCCAATCGGCGCATTCACGTTGTCTGTCACGATCTGACGCCGCATGCGCGCCAGTATTTGGAGGACGGACGGCTGGATTTCATTGTTGATCAGGATTTTTCGGCGCAGACGACGCGCGCGATCGAAGTGCTGGCGCATACACTGCGTACCGGAGAGTCGCCGCGGCAGAGCATCGAATACATTCACACCAGTATTATCACAAGGGAATTGTTGTGAGAAAGGAGCCTATATGAAAGCAAACTGGAAGCGCACACTGCTGTCTCTGGTGCTGTGCGCCGGATTTGTATGGCCTGCAGGCGCGGTAAGCACCGGACAACCGGCAGCGCCGCAGACCGGGACGAGCACCGCGCAGAGCAAACCGGCGGCCTATACCGTCAAGAAAATGGGTCTGCTGGGCGTCAAGCGTACGGTGGAGAGTGACAATAACACGGTGAAAATGCTGAATAAAACGGCAGCTTCGCTGGACAGCAGCTCGTATGCATCGAGTGGCTCGACAGGCTCGGCAGGTCAGAGCGAAAGTCAGATTTACACCGATCTTATCACTAGCATGGAAGATGCGATGAAGAAAATCAACAAGACACAGCAGCCTGATCTGTACAAAACCTACGCGGCACAGCTGCAGGTATTAAAGGATTACCAGACCAGCCTGAACCAGAACGCCGTCAGCGGCATGCAGCAGGCAATGGCCATGCTGTCCCAGCTGGATGACGCGGCGTACACGCTGCGCAAGCAGGCGAAAAACGTCTCCGGTCAGCTGGCGCTCGGTGCACAGACCATGCTGATTACCATTAAAAATCTGGGCTGCACCAAGGAAAACCTGCAGGTAACGCTCACACAGCTGGACCGCAATCTGGCTGTGCTGAAAACTCAGAGAAAACTCGGCATGATTGGGCAGCTGCAGCTTGACACGGTGCAGAATCAGCGCGACAAGCTGGCGCAGTCTATCGACACACTGGAGACCACCCGCGAAAACCTCGGTTCGAGCGTTGCACTGATGTGCGGTCTGGATGCGAACACCATCGTGATGCCGGCCGACTTTGAGACGCTGTACGAGGGCAATCTGGATAAGATGTCCTATAATAAGGATTTGGAGCAGGCGCAGAAGAACAGCTTCCTCATCTGGCAGAAGCAGGACGCTGTGCGCAGCGCGTACAACTCGTATGACAAGAACATCAGCGGTACCGCCGAGGCGGTCAAGTCCGCTGAGGACGCACTGGCGGCGGCCAAGGAGTCGGTAGTGGCTGCATTCGACAGCACCTACAAGACCGTCAAGGACTGCCGGACGACTCTGGCAGCCAAGCGAACCGCACAGTCACAGGCGGAGCTTGACCTGAAAACCGCGACCGTGAAGTACAGGAAGGGCATCATCTCCAAGCTGGCGTATCAGCAGGCGCAGGATGCCGTAACGACCGCAAAGCTGAATGTGGAAAGCGCGTATCTGTCGCTGTATACCGCATATAACCGGTACGAATGGGCTAAGGAAGGCGTACTTATCACCACCGCAGCCGCATAACAGAAGGGAGAAAACAATATGAAACGAACTATTGCAGCCGGTCTTTCTGCCGCTCTGCTGTGCGGCATGGTCGTACCGGCGTTTGCCGCCGATACCAAGACCGCGACGAACACCACCGGCACCACCCAGACCCAGCCGACGGCGCCGGTCAAGCTGACGTTTGACAAGCTGGAGGAGACCGTCCGCCAGAACAACGTCACCATCAAGGCGAACAACAACACCGTGCTCAGCGCGGAAAAGACCGATGTAAGTGACCAGTACATCGAAAGCTATTTCCAGCTTTCCGAGCAGATTTCGTCCTACCAGAAGCAGATCAAGGAACTGCAGAAAACGCTGAAGGAACTGGGAACCGCCGAGGCGAACGCCGGTCTGCGCAAGACGCTTGAGAGCCAGATTTCCATCCTGCAGCGCAATCTGGCAGCCGCTGAGGCTTCGTACAGGAACCTCGACGACGACGAGGACGACGCAGAGGAAGATCAGGAGAAAACGGTTGATCACACCCGCCGTCAGATGCAGAATGCAGCCGATGAGATCTGCCTGAGTGCGGAAAACACCTACATTTCTCTGCGCGGCATGAAGTATACGCTCAACCAGACAAACCGCAGCATTCAGCAGCTTGACCGCAACATTGCGACTGTGCAGAAGCAGGTAAAGCTGGGCATGACCGGTGTAAATACGCTCAAGAGCCTGCAGGCACAGCGTGAGAGCGCCGTTGCCAGCAAGGCATCGCTGACCACGCAGGTAGAGGCGCTGACCAACACGCTCGCTATCCAGTGCGGCTATACCACCAGTACACAGATCAAAACGAGCGATCTTCCGGTCGTAACCGCCGAGCAGATCACCTCCATTGATTATGACAAGGACCTTGCCGAGGCGCTCAAGAACAGCTATGCGATCTACTCCAAGGAGTACGCAATGCAGACCGCGTCCGACGATTACGAGAACAACAAGACCAATACGCTGTATGCTTATCAGGCAGCCAAGATCGACCGCGACGCACAGAAGGAGAGCACGACTGCTTCCTTCCGCAAGCTGTATACCGACCTGCAGGAGAAGCAGACCGCACTTGCTGCGGCGGATGCCGATCTCGCACAGGCGAAAAAGACGTTTACGGTAAGCCAGGTGCAGTACACGCGCGGCATGATCTCCAAGATGGCGTACACGGATGCGCTTGACACCTTCACCACCGCACAGGAGACCGAGGTTGCAGCGCGTATTGATCTGCTGACCGCCTACAACACCTATCAGTGGGCAAAACGCGGTGTAATTACGGCAACAACTTGATAAGCTGACCGTTTTTGCGAATATAGCAGATATGTATAATGAATTGGAGGACCCCGATGAGCAATAGCAAACGAATCCTTGCGGCGCTGCTGGCCGGTGCGATGGTACTGTGTGCAGGCTGCGGCAAGGAAGAGGAAACCGAGGAGGAAAGCTCAAACAGCACTGCGGTTGAGGTAACCGATGTTACCTCGGGTGCGATGAGCTCGGAGTACACGCTGAATGGCAAGATTGCCGCCGTCAATGAGGTGCAGGTGTTCCCGCTGCTGGCGGGTCAGGTGCAGACGCTGAACGTCAGCGAAGGCGACACCGTATCCAAGGGTCAGACCCTGTTTACGGTGGATACCTCGACGGTTACCTCGACGATGAGCTCGCTGCAGCAATCCTACAGCGCCACAAAGACCGCGACCGACCGTGCGATTGAATCGGCAAAGGTCGGTGTGGAGCAGGCGGAACTGGCGGTCAGCAACACGGAAGCACTGCTCGAAGCCGGTGCGGCTGCCGAGCAGGATCTGACCAAGGCTAAGCAGGCACTGACGCAGGCGCAGGCAGGTGTCGCGCAGGCTGAGGCCCAGCAATCCGCGTCTCTGGCGCAGATTCAGGCGTCTATGGACCAGATCAACAAGCAGGCAAGCCTTGGCACGGTAACCGCTCCGTGCTCGGGTACGGTTACGGCTGTAAACGTAGACCGCGGCGGCATGGCATCCTCGGCGCAGCCGAGCGTGGTCATTGCCGAGAACGGTGCGGTTGAGGTGCAGGTTTCTGTCGCTGAGGACGTATTCACTGGCATCAAGGTCGGCGATACCGCAAGCGTCACGGTTTCCGCTGTCTCCAAGGAGTCGATGAACGGTACGGTCAGTACGCTGCCGGCGGCTGCCAATGCACAGACCAATCTGTATGACGTTTCGGTTTCTCTGCCGTCCGGCACCAAGCCGCCGATCGGCGCGTTTGCTACCGTCACCTTCTATACCGACCGCCGCGCAAGCACGATTTCCGTGCCGACCGAGTCCATCCTGACCGGCAACAACAACGAGCAGTATGTGTTCACCGTAAATGCGGACGGCACTGCCGCAACCCGCGTTACCGTCACCACCGGACTGGTTACCAAGGATTCGACCGAGATCGTTTCCGGCCTCAAGGCGGGCGACCGGGTTGTTACCAAGGGTCAGTCCTATCTGTCGGACGGTGCAGCCGTGCATGTCGTCACCTCGGACGCCGCAGACGGCGGGGAGGGCTAAGCGCGCATGAAATTCGCACAAACCTTTATCAAACACCATGTAATGACCATCCTGCTGTACATACTGGTCGTTGTGTTTGGTTTTTACAGCTTCCAGAACCTGCCGCTGGCGCTCATGCCGTCCATGGAGGTTCCGGCAGCGGTTGTTTACGCTACTTACCCGGGGGCCGGTCCGGAGGATATCGAGCAGCAGGTAACCAAAAAACTCGAGGGTGCGGTAGCGGGTCTGTCCGGTCTGGATACGCTCCAGTCCACCTCGTCCGAGAATATGGCTATGCTGGTCATCCGGTTTACGAATGATACCGATATGGATCAGGCAATGACCGACCTGCGCGACAAGGTTGCACAGGTAAAGAGCCAGCTGCCGGATGATGCATCCGACCCGACCGTTATGTCGATTGATATTGACTCCATGCCGGTCGTTTCGGTGGCGCTGCGCGGCAACGATCTGGCTTCTCTGCAGTCCATCGCCGAGGACGAGATTCAGCCGGCGCTCGAGCGTCTGGACGGCGTAGCGTCTGTTGATATTTCGGGCGGCTACGAGCAGGAGATCGCAGTCCACACGGACGCCTCCCGCCTGAAGGGTTATAACCTGACCATTTCGTCCATCGGTCAGCAGCTCGGCGCGGACAACATCGCCATTCCGGGCGGCGATCTGGATAACGGTTCGCAGACGCTGGCTGTCCGCACGGACGGCGAGTATTCGTCCATTGATGATGTTAAGAACGCTCTGATCTCGCTTCCGGCAGGCGGCACGGTCCGTCTAAGCCAGATTGCGGATGTTTCCATGCAGCCGAAGGATCAGGACGCCATCTCCAAGGTTGACGGCGAGGAGTGTATCATCCTGTCGGTCAACAAGCAGTCCGGCTCGAACACCGTGCAGATTGCCGAGCTGGCCAAGGCTGAGTTTGACTCTCTGCTTAAGAGCAACGATTCCCTGCAGTGGAATATCGTTATGGATCAGTCCGACTATATCAACATGACGGTTGATAACGCTATTCAGAACATCTGGATGGGCGTGCTGTTCGCCGCGATCGTGCTGTTCCTTTTCCTGCGCGACTTCGGCGCGACCATGGCTGTTACCATCGCAATGCCGTGCTGTATCCTGTTTACGTTCCTGATTATGAACGTGCTGGGCATTACGCTGAACATGATGTCGCTCGGCGGTATCACGCTCGGCGTAGGTATGATCGTGGATAACTCCATCGTTGTTCTGGAGAACATCTTTACCTATCGAGCGGACGGCTACGACCGTCTGGAGGCCTGCACCAAGGGCACCGGCGAGGTCATCGGTGCAGTTATCGCCTCCACGCTGACCACGGTCGCCGTATTCCTGCCGATCGCACTTTCCGGCGGCATGGCCGGCATGATGTTCAAGGAATTCTGTATCACCATCGTAGCGCTGCTGCTCAGCTCGCTGATCATTTCTATCACGCTCGTGCCGCTGCTGTGCTATTTCCTGCTCGGCGGCACCAAGCAGCAGAGCATCAAGCCGCAGGGCTCGGGCGCAACGCCGATCACCGAAAAGCCGCTGTCGCGTGCATACCGCAGTTCGCTGAATTTCCTGATCACCCACCGCTGGGCAGGCGTCGCGCTGACCGTTGTCATCTGTATTGTCAGCGTGCTCAGCGTCAGCCAGGCGGGCATGGAGCTCACCCCGGAGATGGATGAGGGTGAGGTGAGTGTTACGGTTTCCATGCCGAACGGTTCGACCATGGAGGACACTGCCGCCATCGAGGACCGCATTGCGGCCATCGCAGTTGATACCATCCCGGAGCTGGAGCAGATCTACTACTCGACTGGTTCTTCGACCTCGATCATGTCCTCGTCCTCGGGCGCAAGCGTTACCATTTCGCTGGTAGATCTCGATCAGCGTGACCGCTCGTCAGCGGATATCGCCAAGCAGCTGCGCCATGACCTGCAGGATATTGCAGGCTGTGAACTGACGGTTTCGACCAGCAGCACCATGTCGATGTCCACGGATTCGGACATCAGCGTTGAGCTGACCGGCGATGACTACGACCAGCTGGCTGAGACGGCAGACGATCTGGCAAACCAGATCAGCGCCCTGCCGGATGCTATCAACGTGGAATCCTCGGCAGGCGAGCAGACCCCGCGTGTTGCCGTTAAGATCAACCGCGAGAATGCGTCTCGCTTCGGTCTGAATGCGGCCACCATTGGCGGTCTGGTTCGTGGTGAGCTGACCGGCTCGACCGCAACCACGCTCCGCATGAACGGTGAGGAATACGACGTTACCGTTGCCGGTGACGAGGATGTAGCAAACAGTCTGGACGCACTGCGCTCCATGCAGATTCCGACCATGACCGGCGGCACCGTACCGCTGTCCATGGTGGCGGATGTTTACACCGAGCTCAGCCCGCAGTCCATCGTGCGCAAGAACCAGAAGGAGACCGTTACCATCACCGGTGAAAGCGAATCCGGTGACAGCAATGCCATTAAGGCAGCTGTTGACGACATTGTTGCCAAGTACGAGCTGCCGGACGGCGTAGAGGTCGGCGAAGGCGATACCGCTGCTTCGCAGATCGCGGAGACCACCGGTACGCTGATGCTGGCCCTTGCGGTGGCAATCCTGCTGGTATATTTCATTCTGGCAACGCAGTTCAACTCGTTCTCGCTGCCGATTGCAATCATGCTGATCCTGCCGATCGGTCTGCTTGGCTCGATGATCCTGCTGTGGCCGACCGGAAATCATGTTTCTATGGTCGCACTGCTCGGTGTTATCATTCTGGCCGGTACAGTCGTCAACTCGTCCATCGTGCTGATCGACTATACCCTGCAGCGCCGTCAGCGCGGTGAGGATAAGAATACGGCTATCCTGAACGCATGTCCGCGCCGTGTCCGTCCGGTGCTGATGACCGCTATGACCACTATCCTCGGCCTTGTGCCGATGGTATGCTCCAGCGGCGAAGGCTCCGAGATGATGAAGCCGATGGGTGTTGTTATGATGACCGGTATGGTTATCTCCACCATCGCAACGCTGTTTATCACCCCGGTTTACTATTCGCTGACCGACAGCGTCGCTTCCCGCCTTTCCGGCCTGTTTAAGAAAATCAAGCTGCCCAAGTTTAACTTCCATAAGAAAAATTCGCAGCAGTAAGCAAAAAGGGAACCGATTTCGGTTCCCTTTTTGAATTGAGAATGGATAATGGAGGATGGAGAATGAATGGCGGGTAAAATGGGTACCGCAGTTGTCCAATGTCTGTACAATCTACTCCGCAGGGGAGCACAGTGTGCTCCCGCACCCATTTAACGATGACTTGGGCAAACACTGTTCGCCCCTGCGGGTATACGAGTGCAAATGCATTTACAAACGACGTATTGATTCAACCGCCGCGATAATTTTCCATTCTTCATTCTCAATTTTCAATTCCGATATTCCCTTGCATATCGCACAAGTGAAGTCTATAATATTTGTATAAATTGCAGATAGGAGCGAACAATATGGCTTCGGATAAAACAAATGTAATGCGTGTGCTCGAGCAGCACAAGATCGCCTATAAGCCGCACGAATACCCGCACGGCAAGGACGCCGTAGACGGTGTTTCGGTTGCGGAACTGCTCGGTCAGAACCCTGATCAGGTATTCAAAACGCTGGTTGCACGTGGCAAATCGGGCGGCTTTCATGTATTCGTTATTCCGGTCGCAAAGGAGCTTGACCTGAAAAAAGCAGCCAAGGCGGCAGGCGAAAAGTCGGTCGAGATGGTGCATGTCAAGGAACTGTTGGGCCTTACCGGCTATGTACGCGGCGGCTGCTCGCCGGTCGGCATGAAAAAGGCGTTCCCGACCGTGTTTGACGAGAGCGTGAACAATGTCCCGACCGTGATGGTCTCTGCGGGCAAGATTGGCTTCCAGATCGAATGTGCACCGGCGGATCTCATCAAGCTGACACGCGCCGCGACCGCGCATATCACGACGGATTAAGGCAATACTGCATGATTAAACAAGAGCGATTTGTGAGTGAATTTTGTGCACTGACGAGGCGCGGTTTTGCGGTAATACTTGATGTATTACCGTAGAATCAGCGGCAGCGCGACCGGAGCCTGCACAAGGGACCGCTATAAAGTCAGGGCACAAAATTTCCGCAAAGCGCCGCAGTCTTAATTGTGCAGTGCTGCCTTACGTCTGCGGCTTCAGCAGCCCTGCCGCATCCGGAAACAGCGCGAACACGTTCTGCACGCCGCAGCCTGCCAGCTGCGCCAGCTTGGCCGCCAGCGTGGAATCATCGTCGTACAGGACAAAGTGTGCCTGTCCGTCTGCATTCATGTAGGTGAAGTATTTCGCGCACAGCTCGCGCGAAAAGAACGGCTGTGCGCCGGTCTGCGCGAGCAGCGCGGCTCTTGCTGCGGCACTGAGCAAAACGCCGTTCGGCGTGGGTGACGGCAGGGTGAAATCCTGCGAAACCGGCTGCAGAAACGCGGCAATCCGCGCAGCGCTGTAAATGCCCTGCAGGGAGGAAATGTACTCGGTCAGACTGCCGCCCGAAATCGCGGTGGAGACCGTGAGTATCGCGTGCGACAGCGTGCGTCCGCACTCGAGCGGCACATACAGCGGAATATCCGCATCGTACAGTGCTTCGTCGAATGCGGCCAGCAGGCGGCGGTTCAGCGGCGTGTCGTGCTCAAAATCCGCGAATACGCCGGGCGCTTCCGTGCGCCGCGCCTCGAAAACCAGATCGGCAGCAATGCGCTCGGCGCTGCAGAAGTTGATAGCCTGCGGCGGGTCGGTCACGCCGAGCAGGCAGTGCCGCTGCACCGCGGACACCTTGAGCCGCTGCAGCGCCCCGGACTGCGAAATGCCAAGACAAAGCTGCAAAACCGGCATGCCGAGCGAAGCGGCTTTCGTCGTGTCGCGTCCGGTGCATACCAGAATAAGGTTTTTCGTATAGACCATCATGGATCGACTCCTTTGCGATAAAATTATCTTTTCTGGACTTTTTGAATAAATTCCATTACACTATATGTAGCATTGCGCTAAATTAGAATACGGGTATTAACAGGAGTGTATGAATGAGCAAACTGATTCCCGATTATGTATTTGATTCGATTTACGATATTACGCCGGAGGTGCTGACTGCCCACGGCGTACGCGGCGTGCTGGTCGATCTGGACGGCACAATGGCATCCCACAAGGCCGCTCTGCCGCCCGAGACGCTGTACACCTTTGTTGACCGGCTGAAAAACGCCGGTATTGCCGTACTGGTGTTCTCCAACAACCATCCCGAGCGGGTAGGAAAGTTCTGCGAGCCGCTCGGTGTGGGCTATATCAGCCATGCCGGAAAGCCGTTTTCGCGCGGCTTCCGCAAGGCGGCAAACCGGCTTGGCCTGTCCATGCGCGAGATTGCCGTTATCGGCGACCAGATTTTCACCGATGTGTTCGGCGGCAACCGTGCAGGCGCGCTGACCTGCTACGTCGAAACGCTCGACCGCCGGTTTTTTTGGATCAATGTGCGCTATCAGCTTGAGCGCGGCTTTATCGCGCGCGGACGGCGCAGAATGGAGGCGAGAGCACATCATGGCTGAGCCGAAATTCGGTCCTGCGGGCAACTCGGAGTCGTTTGCCGCCGCAGGCTTCAAGAAAAGCGAGGATGCGCCTGCATGGCTCGCACAGATGGGATTGAACGCGTTTGAGTATCAGTGCGGACGCGGCGTGCGCTGCGGCGAGGAGACCGCCCTCAAAATCGGTGCGGCAGCCAAGCAGCACGGCATTCAGATGAGCATTCATGCGCCGTATTTCATCAATCTCTCGTCCGAGGAGAGCGAGCGCATGGAGAAAAACGTCGGTTATGTGCTGGAGACCGCGCGGCTGGCTGTGCCGCTTGGCGCAACACGCATGGTCGTGCACTGCGGCGGTCAGGGCAAGCTGACCCGTGACCGCGCCATGCGCAACTCGCACGAAAACGTAAAAAACATCCTGCGTGCGCTGGATGAGGCTCACATGACCGGCTGCGCGGTCTGCCTGGAAACCATGGGCAAAAAGAGCGTGCTCGGCACTGCCGAGGAGGTCTGCGAGCTGGTGGCTGCCGATGATCGCCTGCTGCCGTGCATCGACTTCGGTCATCTCAACTGCCGCACGGGCGGGCACATGAACACCCGTGAGGAAGTGAAAGCGCTGTTCGACCTGATGGAAAATACCATCGGTCACGAGCGTACCGCCAAGCTGCACGCCCACTTCTCTCATATCGAGTATAACGATAAGGGCGAGGTGCGCCATTTGACGTTCGCGGATACGGTATACGGTCCAGATTTCACGCCGGTCGCGGAGGAAACCGCTGCGCGCGGCTACGCACCGACATTCATCTGCGAATCTGCCGGAACGCAGGCGGAGGACGCACTCGCCATGAAGCAGTGCTTTATGGCTCAGGCAGAAAAGTAAAAAAGTAGGACATTTGCCCTACGGAGACGCTTTGTAGAACTATGCAAAGGGGTATAAACGTATGAAAAAGGTATTATTGATCCACGGTCCTAACCTGAACCTGACCGGTCAGCGCGAACCGGGCATTTATGGTTCGAACACGCTGGCATCCATCAATGCGGAGGTTGTACAGAAGTGCGAACGTCTGGGGATGGAATGCGCGGTATTCCAGTCCAACTCCGAGGGTGCGCTGATCGACCGTATTCACGCGGCTCGTGAGGACTGCGATGCGATCATCATGAACGCCGGTGCGTACACGCACTATAGCTACGCCATCCGCGATGCGATTGCGGCTGTGCGCCTGCCCTGCGTGGAGGTACATATGTCCAACGTGCATGCGCGCGAGGAATTCCGCCACAAGTCGGTCATCGGACCGGTGTGTGCGGGCGTCATTGCAGGCTTCGGCAAGCACAGCTATCTGCTCGCCGTGGATGCGGTAAAATCCATCATCGGCTAATATTTAAGAGGCGATTACCATGAAAAGAAACGAACTGCGTGCCATGCTGCTCGAACAGCCGTATGACGCGCTGGTGCTGACCAGCGAGATCAGCCGCCGCTACGCCACGGGCTTTCACTCGACGGCAGGCGCGGTGTACCTGTCGGCTAAACAGGCGGTATTCTTCACGGATTTCCGTTATGTCGAAGCGGCACACGCGGCCATCAAGGATTTTGAGGTGCGCGAGATCAAGGCGGGGCAGAGTTATTCTGCGCTTATCAATGAGCTGCTTGACGAGGACGGCGCGAAAAAGGTTGCTCTTGAGGACAAAACGCTCACTTATGCGGAGTTCATGTCCTGGGGCACGGCGCTGCACGCGACAGCCGTCCGTCTCGAGGACGGTGTGGAGCAGCTGCGCATGTGCAAGGAAGAGGACGAGGTTGAGAAGATCGTCGCGGCACAGCGAATCGCGGAGCAGGCGCTCGAGGAGGTACTGAACGACATCAAGGTCGGCGTGACCGAGAAGGAGATCGCGGCACGGCTGACCTACCTCATGCTGCACTACGGTGCGGAGAACATGTCGTTTGACCCGATCGTCGTTTCGGGTGCAAACAGCTCCAAGCCGCATGGCGTACCGGGTGAAAAGACCATCCAAGCGGGCGATTTCGTGACGATGGACTTCGGCTGTATTTATGACGGCTACTGCTCGGATATGACGCGCACGGTCGCGGTCGGCCATGTCACCGACGAGATGCAGACCGTGTATGACACGGTGCTGAACGCACAGCTTGCAGGCATTGCTGCCTGCAAGGCCGGTGTGACCGGTCGGGACGTTGACGCGGCAGGCCGTAAGATTATCGAGGCGGCAGGCTACGGTGATGCCTTCGGCCACGGCTTCGGCCATGGTGTAGGACTGGAGATCCACGAGGCTCCGGTTGCCTCTCCGCGCGGAGAAGCGCCGCTGCCGGCAGGCAGTATCGTCACCGCAGAGCCGGGTATTTATCTGCCGGGCAAGTTTGGCGTGCGTATTGAGGATATGCTGTACGTCATTGAGGACGGCTGCATTGATCTGACCGATGCGTCTAAGCAGCTTATTGTTCTGTAAATTGCGAAAAAGGGAGAAAACGTTGTTTTCTCCCTTTTATATTCCGTGAATGTTGGAAAAGGGTTGCCGTATCGCTTGACGGCAGCTTGATAAAAAAGAATCAATTTAACAATTTATCCATAAGCTATACACAAAAAATCCACACAAGTTCGGCACAATGGTTACACCGATAGGAGGAGATGTTCTCATGCGTATTTTGTTAATCAATGCAGAGCAGGACGAGCGCCTGTTCGCCACCTTCAAGCATGAACATATTCTGTATGATCAGCAGCCGGAGAGCGATACGCTTGATATTTCGGAGAATATATATGATGTAATCGTGTACAATGCCACTAAGCTGGATGAGAAGACTGCCGATGCAGTGCGCTCTCTGCGCGAAAGCGGTGATATGACACCGTTGCTCGTCATGGCAGGTCACACGACTGCGCGGGCGCGTATCCGTATTCTGAATGCGGGTGCGGACAATGTACTCATGCGTCCGTGCCAGAGCGATGAGATTCTGGCGCATGTCAATGCACTGGCACGTCGGCCGAGAATGATGCAGAGTGAAATCCTGACCGCCGGCGACCTGACGCTCGACCGCGGCCGCTGTGTGCTGTCGAGCAATGACGGCGAAGTCCGTCTGTCCGGTAAGGAGCTGCAGCTTGTAGAGATGTTCCTGCGGGAACCGGGACAGGTGCTGCCGCGTGAAATGCTGCACCAGAAGGTCTGGGGAGCAGGCAGGGACGCGACCTACAATAACATCGAGGTTTATCTGACACTTGTGCGCCGCAAGCTGCGTGCGGTCGGCTCGAAGGCCGAGCTGATCTCTGAGCGAGGCATCGGCTATTATCTGCAGGAAGCAGAATAAGGGAAAGGACGTACTTTCATGGTACGTCCTTTTATTTTTCCTGCACTGACTATCTGGGGCACACGAGGCACGTTGGTGCTGCGCCTTTCCGGGCGGCAGCCTTTTTTCGCTGCACTGATTTGAACTCCTGCCTTTCCCTTATTAGATAGTCTGACGCAGACCAGAGACCGGCGACCGCTCCGAAAAGGAGAACGGCAGTCGGGTT
>OLPK01001193.1_pt1 | contig 18516 bp, 10 predicted proteins | sample 1672261 | NCBI WGS metagenome assembly OLPK01 (sample SAMEA3136665, study PRJEB25190) | human gut metagenome
TCGTCCAGTTCCATGTAGGTGTAGCTCACTCGCTCACCTTCGGCAGTCGTCACAATCGGCTGCAATTCCTTGTCGATGCCGGAAACGAGCACCTCAAACGGGAGATGGAAGTTTCCATAGCGGCAGGTGAAATTGTCGGCTTGTTATATGATGCCTTTTACAAGCAGTACGCAAACCCGGAATCCGAACATTCGCTGAAAAGCCTGAACAAGCTGTGCGTTCGCTTGGTATTTTGCCTGTATGCCGAGGATGCCGGGATTTTTGGGCATCACGGTATGTTCCACGACTACCTCAAGGGGTTTGACACGCGCGGACTGCGCAAGGGGCTGGTAGATTTGTTCCGCGTGTTGGACACAAAGCTGCAAGACCGTGACCCCTATTTGAAAGATGACAACCCGGAATTGGCGGCGTTTCCCTATGTGAATGGCGGGCTGTTCAGCGATGAGAATATCGAGATACCGCCGTTCACCGATGAAATCCGAAACCTGCTGCTGGAGAAAGCCAGCGAAAACTTCAACTGGTCGGAAATCAGCCCCACCATTTTCGGCGCGGTGTTTGAAAGCACCCTGAACCCAGAAACCCGCCGCAGCGGCGGTATGCACTATACCAGCATTGAAAATATCCACAAGGTCATTGACCCGCTGTTTTTGGACGAACTGAAAGCTGAGCTTGACGAGATATGCGCCAATCCCGTGGAACGAACCAGAACGGCAAAGCTGCGGGTGTTCCAACGCAAGCTGGCATCGCTCACATTCTTAGACCCCGCGTGCGGCAGCGGAAACTTTTTGACTGAAACCTATTTGAGCCTGCGCCGCTTGGAAAACAAAATTTTGGTGAAACTCTCCCACGGTCAGGTCACGATGTATTCCGCCAGCGAAAGCCCGATACAGGTTTCCATCAGCCAGTTTTACGGCATCGAAATCAACGATTTTGCCGTGACGGTTGCGAAAACAGCGCTCTGGATTGCGGAAAGCCAGATGATGAAGGAGACGGAGAAAATCCTGCTCGTTCCGCTGGAATTTCTGCCGCTGAAAACAAACGCCTTTATTGTAGAGGGCAACGCCCTGCGGGTGGATTGGGAGAGCGTGGTTCCCAAAAGTAAGCTGAATTATATTATGGGGAATCCGCCGTTTGTTGGCTATTCCTTGCAGAGCAAGGAACAAAAGAGCGATATTCTTTCCATTTATGTAGATGAAAAGGGCAAGCCGTATAAAACTGCCGGTAAAATTGACTATGTAGCAGGGTGGTACTATAAGGCGGCCAAACTGATGCAGAACACCCCGATACGCACCGCCTTTGTTTCGACGAATTCTATTACGCAGGGCGAACAGGTTGCGGGCGTGTGGAAACCATTGTTTGAACAGTTTGGGATACATATTGATTTTGCTTATCAAACATTCCGATGGGATAGTGAGGCGAGTGCCAAAGCTCATGTACATTGCGTTATTGTGGGGTTTAGTGTCGCCGTAAATACAAATAGCAAAAAGCTATTTATTGGAGACAAATTGCATCTGTCAAATAATATCAATGCATATCTCATGGACGCACCAAATGTATTTATTGAAAGCCGCAACACCCCGTTGAATGGAGTTCTTTCTATGAGCAGCGGCGGGAAACCTGTTGAAGGTGGATATTACATATTTACAGATGATGAAAAAAATGCTTTTTTAAAGAAAGAGCCATCTGCACAAACCTACTTTAGAAAATTTGTTGGTTCTGATGATTTTATTAACGGTTATACTCGTTGGTGCTTGTGGCTGCACGATGTATCTCCTTCTGATATAAGAAAACTTCCAGAATGTATGAAGCGTGTCAATTCCGTACATGATTATCGTCTGGAAAGCAAAAAAGCTGCAACCCGTGCGGCGGCAGCGACCCCAATGTCATTCATGGAAATAAAACGACCTGTAGGTAAATTTCTTATTGTTCCAGAAGTTTCATCACAAAGAAGAAAATATGTACCTCTTGGTTTCTCAGATAAAGAGATGATTTGTTCTAACAAAGTTCGTTTCGTATCGAACGCTACCATGTACCATTTTGGTATTTTGACATCTAATGTTCATATGGCTTGGATGCGGGCTGTGTGTGGTAGACTAAAGAGTGATTACAGCTATTCCATCAATGTGGTGTACAACAATTTTCCGTGGCCTACACCCACCGAACAGCAGAAAGCCAAAATCGAACAGACCGCGCAAGCGATTCTGGACGCACGCGCCCTTTACCCGGACAGCAGCTTAGCCGACTTGTACGATGACTTAACCATGCCGCCGGAACTCCGCAAAGCCCATCAGGCTAATGACCGCGCCGTTATGGACGCTTACGGATTCACAAAGGGAACTGCCGCCAGAACCAGCGAAAGCGCCTGTGTGACCGAGCTGATGAAACTCTACCAAAAAAAGGTGTCTGCCGCACAATCCAAATAATCGCTTTGAAAAGTTGACATCAAAAAAGCTCCGGGGGCTGCATTGCTCCCGGAGCTCGCTATTATTGGGGTTGCATCGGCTTGTTGCAATCCATACACAGAATATGCCAGGGCTGGCCTGGTCTGGCAGTCCCGACCGACAAAACGCTTTGAGGGCAAACAAACTGCTCCACTCCGAATTTGCTGTGTATGGTTGCATGTGCTATACTAAAAACAATCGATGGTGCAGCTGAAAAGTCGAAAATATCGTCTATTTCTACAAACGCAGCGGGATTTTGCGTTAAAAGTCCTTGGAATCCACAAAGGATTCCTGCGGCTCTTTGCCTTAAATCCGTCTTGCGCTTGTGAAATATCCGTCATTTTCTTTGTTTTCAGATACACCTTAAGAAGCCGCACCAGATGTGGACTGTGCGGAGCCGCAGTGTGATGTTGAGAAAGGGGAGCAGCAGATGACCCGGATTGCGATTGTGGAGGACGAGGCGGCGGTGCGGGAACAGCTGGCGGGGTATGTGCAGCGGTACACCCGGCAGTACGGCACGCCGTTTGAGGTAACGGAGTTTGCGGATGGGATGGAGATTCTGGAGGATTACCGCCCGCAGTTCGACATCATCTTTCTGGATGTGGAGATGAAGCACCTGGACGGCATGGAGACCGCCCGCCGCATCCGGGAGCGGGACGGCGGGGTGCTGATCGTGTTCATTACCAACATGGCGCAGTATGCCATCCGCGGATATGCCGTTGGGGCGCTGGATTATGTGCTGAAACCGGTGCCCTACTTTGCGTTTTCACAGCAGCTGCAAAAGGCGCTGGGACAGCTGGAAAAGCGGGAGCGGCATTATCTGGCTGTGGCGGTGGACGGCGGCATGCGGCGGCTGGACGCGGCAGAAATCTATTACCTGGAAAGCGAAGGCCACAAGGTACATTTTTACACCGAAAAAGAAGATTTTGTGGTGCCGGGCACCCTGAAAAACTATGAGGAAAAGCTGGTGGGCCGGGCGTTTGCACGGTGCAACAGCGGGTATCTGGTCAATCTGGCGCAGGTTTCCGGCGTGCAGCAGGATATGGTGCAGGTTGGCCCGTATGCGCTGCAGATCAGCCGCCCGCGGCGCAAGGCGTTTATGGCGGAGCTGGCGGATTACATTGGGGGTGCGGGACAGTGACGACATTGCCGGATATTCCCCGCCTGTACACCGCTTTGGCGGAAGTGCTGGCGGCGCTGCTGTATGCGCGCAGGCTGCCGCCGCGGCTGGATCAGCGCGTGATCTGGGGTGTAGAAGCCGGTTGGGCGGTGCTGCTGGGAGCGTTTTTGCAGGCCACCCCCACGGCAGGCATCCCGCTGGAGTGGTGGATCCCCTGCATGGCAGCGGCGATTCTTTCCATGCTGCTGTTTTTGTGGGTCACACGCAGCATTACGCTGCTGGAAGCGGGTTATGTGTGCGCGCGGGCCTTTATTTTGGCGGAGCTGGCGGCCAGCGTGGAATGGCAGCTGCACTGCGTGCTGTGGCCGCAGCGCGGCGGGGCGGAGCCGCTTTCGCTGCTGCTGTTGGCGGTGGTGTACGGCGGCATTTTTACCGCCATGCTTTTTGTGGAGAACCGCCGCCCCGGCCCGGCCGGGAAACTGAAAATAACGCCCGCAGGAACTTTTGTGGCGGTGGTCATGGCGCTGACCGCATTTGCCGTGAGCAATTTGAGCTTTGCCAACGGCAGCGAAGCCAACATGAACATGTTTTACATCCGCACGCTGGTGGACCTGGCCGGGGTACTGATTTTGACGGTGCAGCACGAGCAGCTGCGCGAAGCCGCCCTGCACAGCGAGCTGGCGGAGCTGGACGGCGTTTTGCACCGCCAGTACGAGCAGTACAAGCAGAGCAAGGAGAACATCCGCCTGATCAACCGGCGCTACCACGAGCTGAAAATGCAGATTGCGGCCATCCGGGCGGAGCGGGACCACGCCAAGCAGGATGTGGCGCTGGCGGCCATGGAAAGCGGCATCCGCCAGTACGAGGCGGAGAACAAGACCGGCAACCCGGTGCTGGACACCCTGCTGACGGCCAAAAGCCTGTACTGCCAGCAGCACCACATCACGATGACCTGCGTGGCGGACGGGCATTTGCTGGACTTTTTGGAAACAGGGGAGATCTGCACGATTGTGGGCACGGCGCTGGACAACGCAACCGAGAGCGTGGAGACCGAGCCCGACCACGAAAAGCGGCTGATCCGGGTGGCGGTGTACGCCCAGAACGGCTTTGTGATGCTGCGGTTTGAAAACTACTGCGCGCAGGAAGTGGAGCTGGGCGCGGACGGCCTGCCGCGCCGCAACACCCATGGCGGCAGCGACCTGCGCAGTGTGCGCGCCGCAGCCGAAAAGCGCGGCGGCACCATGACCCTGCACTGGGAAAATGGGTGGTTTACACTAAGGGTATTGCTGCCGCAGAAAAAGTAACGGGAACGGCTGGGGCCAAATACAGGCTCTGGCCGCTTTTTCGTACTGTTTGGCAGGGTGCACAAAGCAGACTGAATTTTGATTGTAAGAAATGCACAATGAATTTTGAGAGAAAAATGATTTTTTGGCAAAATGTGCGGCAGAAATAACAGTTTATGCAAAAAATAATTCAAAGAAAAAGCTGTTTGCTACAATATACTTAAACAAGCGGGGAGTAAAATCCACGCTGGCTGCCATCCGGAGGGCGGCATAATCAAAGGAGAAAACATTTGTTTTGCTGGTGAAGAACCTGCTGCCAAATAGCAAAGCAGAAAACTCCATGCGGCAAACAGGAGGTAACTATGAAAAAATCGAAACATATTGTAGGGGGAGCATCCATTGCGGTTTTGCTTGCTGCGGGAATCGTAGGAAACAGCCTGTGTTCCATCTATTATTCGCAGATTCAGGCGTACATGCAACGGTTTGTGACATCTTCCGAAAGTGCAAACAGCATGACGGACCTTTCAAGAGATGATGCCTACACGCAGGCATTACAGCTTTGCGAGGAAGTAGAGAGCGAAGGTCTTGTGCTGCTGAAAAACGATAATGATACCCTGCCGTTGGGAACGGACAAAATCAATTTGTTCGGCTATAACAGCTACAAGACGGTTTACACCGATTATGGCTCCGGCGGCCACCATAATGAAGATCAGAATTTTAACTTTATTGATGGTTTTGAATTTGCTGGTTTGCAGCTGAACCCGGATCTGACGAAGTTCTACCAGACGACTGCGCAGAAGCGCGCTTCGATGACAGGCATGACGGTCAGTAATGCAGACTTTAACATTTATGAAGAAACACTGGCCGAATATGATGAGTACAGCGCAACGTTCTGGCAGGATGCAAAGGCTTACTCGGATGTGGCGGTTTATGTAATCGGACGTATGGCAGGCGAAGGCAATGACTGCCCGCTGGATATGGCCGGTTATTACGGTGGTGAAGCCGGGCGGCATTACCTGCAGCTGCAGCCGGCAGAAGAAGAACTGTTGGCAAAGCTGGAAGCAACGTTTGATAAGGTCATCATTGTCATTGACACAAGCAATCCTATGGACCTTGGCTTTATTGAGGACAACAAGGTGGATGCTGCAATTTGGGCAGGCGGCCCTGGCACCACTGGTACGATTGCTGTAGCGAAAGCAATGATGGGTGAATACAACCCGTCCGGCCATTTGGTTGATACCTATGCTTATGATGTGACCAGTTCGCCAGCTTATGAAAACTTTGGCGATTTTACTTATGCAAACAGTGGTCTTACGATCGACGGCAATGGCGATGCCAACAACGGCAAGTACATGTACTACCAGGAAGGCATCTATGTAGGTTATCGCTATTACGAGACCCGTTACATTGGGGATGACAATGTTTATACCCCGGAGGAAGAAGCAGAGTATCAGAAAGCTGTTCAGTATCCCTTTGGCTATGGCCTGAGCTATACCACGTTTGATTGGAGCGACCCGCAGTGGGAAGTAGGCAGCCAGGGCGGCCAGGTAAAGGTAAGTGTTAAGGTAACCAATACCGGTAATGTGGCGGGCAAAGATGTGGTACAGCTGTATTACACCGCACCCTATACCCCCGGTGGAATTGAAAAATCTGCGGTTGTTCTGGGCGCTTTTGCAAAAACTGATCTGCTCCAGCCGGGCGAGAGCCAGACCGTGAGCATGACCATGAATTATGATGACATGGCATCTTACGATTATAAGACGGACAAGTGCTATGTGCTGGATGCCGGTACTTATACCCTTAGCCTGCGCAGCGATGCCCATACAGTGAAGAATGACCTGACATATGATTTTACTGTGGATCAGACCATCAAGTATGATACGACCGCCCGCAGCACGGATGAAACTGTGGCGACGAACCAGTTTGATGATGTGACTGCTGGCGATGGTAATATCGGCACGACCTTGCCGTATCTTTCCCGTGCAGATTGGGAAGGAACCTATCCTAGCCGTGAAGCAAGCGAAAACGCAACTGCCAACGCGGCAACGATTGCTTTGCTGACCAACGGCAATGGCGGAAGCACCATTGATCTGAATGATGACCCTGCACAGGGAACTACCTATACAAATGGTGAGAAAAACGGTGTAATGCTGGCAGATGCAGCTGGCATTGTTGACCCGGACAATGCAGTGTGGGAACAGTTGATGAACCACATGAGCGTTGATGAAATGAACAACCTGTATGGTAACTGCGGCTGGTGTTCGCCTGCTGTGGATTCTATTGGCAAACCGCAGGCAACCGAATGTGATGGCCCGAACGGCATCCATGACCTGGCAAGCGGCTTGGAAGCTGCTGAATATGCCACCGAAACTGTGCTGGCAGCAACCTGGAATGTAGACCTTGCTTTGAAGGAAGGCGAAGTTTACGGTGATGAAGATCTGGTCAACGGTGTCAGTGGTACTTACGGCCCTGGTATGAACATTCACCGCTCCGCTTTCGGCGGCCGTGCAGCTGAATATTATTCCGAAGACCCGCTGCTGAGCGGTATGATGGCAGCTAATATGGTGACCGGCCTGCAGAGCCGCGGCATTTATGTGTTTGCCAAACATTTTGCACTGAATGATCAGGACACCAACCGCGGCGGCGTTTGCATCTGGTCCAACGAGCAGGCAATGCGTGAAATTTATCTGCGCGCTTTTGAAGTGGCAATTCACAACGTAACGGGCGATGGCCTGAACCAGCTTGGTCTGACCGGCATCATGGAATCTTATAACCGCATTGGTACCAGTATGGTTGGCTACAGCTATGCAATGCTTACCCAGGTGCTGCGCAATGAATGGGGCTTCCAGGGCGTTGTAAACACAGACGCATTTGCTGTCAGCAATGGTGACTTGGCCCTGCGCGCAGGCGTGGATATGCAGCTGGCCATGGGTGTGAATGTTACCGATACGACCCTGAAGAGTGGCTATGGCATGCAGCTTCTGCGCCAGGCAACCAAGCGCCATCTGATGGTTTTGGCGAATTCTTCCCTGATGACGACGACCCGCAACTGGACTCCGTACTGGCTGATCGCACTGGGTGTGGTGGATGTTATCTTGGTTGTTGCAATCGTGCTGATTGCACTGCATATGTTCAAGCCGGAGCTGTTTGCCAAAAAGAAGAACAAGAAAAAGGCTGCAAAAGCATAAGAGAGAGGCGATTTGACGATGAAAAACAAGTGGAATCATTATGGCGTTGCAGCGATGTTTACGCTTGCTGTGGGGGCCAGCCTTGTTCTGGCTGGCTGCGGCGGAGCCAAAACGGATACGAAAGCAGCGGCCGCAGTGGCAACGAACCTGAGCTTTAATTTTGAAACCGGTGAGTATTCCTTTACCGGTGTTGACAAAGGCCGTACCTATGCAATCCGTCTGTATGGCTTTGATGCAGAAGGCAAGCAGGAAGATTATTATACCTTTACATCTTCCAACATTCTGGCGGATGACAGCAACGCAAATTATGCGGGAACGGTGGACCTAAGCGCAGACTGTACCCCCGGCGCAAAGTATAACGCTTATGTGATGACAACAACATCGGACTATAAGCGCGGCCTGTCGGACAGTGTAACAGGAACTTATGTGGGTGTTTATGCAGCGCCTGGTGCTGTAAGCGAAGCGGTGCAAAGTGGAGATACTGTAACGGTTACCATGGATCAGGATGTGTTTGAAGCATATTCTGAGTTGGAATATCCGCCGCAGACCTTTACCTTGACGCTGTACAGCGGAGCGGATGTTGTGCAGACGACCAAAATCAAACTGGAAGATTTGGCGCAGGAAGACGAGGAATATGTTGATGGCTTTGGCGTGATGGCAAAAACGGGCACATACCACCACCGCAGCGGTGCAACAGCATTTACGGGTGTAAGCGATGGCAGCTATACCGTAACAATTCAGGCTGATGCACAGGAAGGAATGTATTTTGCATCTGTGGAATCGGAAGCGACTGCGGTAACAAAATAAAAATTTAAGATGATTATGAATACACAGGAAATCATCAAAAAACTGAATTTAGAGCAAAAATGTGCGCTGCTTTCGGGCGCTACTACCTTTGGGACCCGTGCACTGCCGAAAAATAATATTCCGTCCATCACCCTTTCTGATGGTCCGAACGGCGTGCGCAAGCAGGCGGGCGCGGCGGACCACCTGGGGCTGAACCCCAGTGTTCCGGCCACCTGCTTCCCCACGGCGGCCACTGTGGCGTGCAGCTGGGACCCTGCCCTGGGCGAACAAATCGGCCAGGCAATGGGCGAAGAAGCCGCCGCACAGGAAGTTGCCGTGCTGCTGGGGCCAGGCCTGAATACCAAGCGCAGCCCCCTCTGCGGCCGCAACTTTGAGTATTTCTCCGAGGATCCGTATCTTTCTGGCAAAATGGCAGCGGGCTATGTGCGGGGCATCCAGTCCAACGGCATCTCCGCCTGCCCCAAGCACTTTGCCGTCAACAGCCAGGAACTGCGCCGCATGGCGTCGGACTCCGTTGTGGATGAACGCACGCTGCGGGAACTGTATCTGACCGGGTTTGAGATCGTGGTCAAGGAAGCAAAGCCCAAGACCATCATGAGCAGCTATAACCTCATCAACGGAACTTACGCCAACGAGAACCGCCACCTGTTAATGGACATCCTGCGCGGGGAGTGGGGCTTTGACGGCGCTGTGGTAACGGACTGGGGCGGCAGCAATGACCATGCCCTGGGCGTGCAGAACGGCTCCACGCTGGAAATGCCCGCCCCCGGCGGGGACGCGGTGCGCGAGCTGATGCAGGCTGTGCAGAGCGGCAAAATTACCGAAGCGGATGTGGACGCCCGGCTGGACGAGCTGCTGACGCTGGTGTTTGATACCCATGCCGCCGTGCAGTCCCACAGCCGCACCTTTGATGCGGACGCTCACCACGCCCTGGCCCGCCGCGCCGCAGCCGAAAGCATTGTGCTGCTGAAAAACGAGAACGACCTGCTGCCGCTGGCCGAGGGCGCAAAAGTTGCCGTGATCGGCGACTTTGCCCAGACACCGCGGTACCAGGGCGCTGGCTCCAGCGCGGTCAACTCCATCAAGGTGGATACCTTTTTGGACTGCCTGAAAGAGAGCGGCCTGGCCAGCGTGGGCTTTGCCCCCGGCTTTGACCGCCAGGGCAAACCGGATGCCGCCAAACAGGCCGAGGCTGTAGCCCTGGCCCAAAAGGCCGAAGTGGTGCTGCTCTGCCTGGGGCTGGATGAAATCAAGGAAAGTGAGGGTCTGGACCGCGGCGATATGCGCCTTGCGGACAACCAGATCGAACTGTTAAAGGCCGTGCAGCAGGCCAACCCCAACACCGTTGTGGTGCTCAGCGCAGGGGCTTCGCTGGAAACCCCGTGGCTCAAACACTGCCGTACCCTGGTGTATAGTGCGCTGGGCGGCCAGGCGGGGGCGGGCGCCATGCTGGATGTGCTGACCGGCAAAGTCAACCCCAGCGGCAAGCTGGCCGAAACCTGGGTCAACGCCTATGCGGATACCCCCGCCAAGGATAACTTTGCCGGGCCGGGCCGCATGGTGCAGTACCGCGAGGGGCTGTATGTCGGCTACCGCTATTACCAGACCGCCGGTGTGCCGGTGGCATTCCCCTTTGGCTATGGGTTAAGCTACACCAGCTTTGCCTACAGCAATTTGCAGGCCGCGTCCAATGGCGTGACCCTGACCGTAACCAACACCGGCAAGCGCGCCGGAGCAGAGATCGTGCAGCTGTATGTGGCAAAACCCGGGGCAGAAGTGTTCCGCCCCGCACAGGAGCTGAAAGGCTTTGCCAAGGTGCAGTTGCAGCCCGGCGAAAGCAAAACCGTGACCATCCCGCTGGACGACAAGGCATTCCGCTACTGGAACACCAGGACCGACAGCTGGGAAGTGGAAGGCGGCAGCTATGAGCTGCGGGTCGGCGCGTCCAGTGCGGACATCCGCCTGACCGCCGTGGTGGAAGTGGCCGGTACCGGCGCACCCAACCCCTATGCGGGTAAGCATCTGCCGCACTATACCAGCGGCAAGGTGCAGAGCGTGCCGGATGACGAGTGGGCCACCCTTCTGGGCCGCCCGGTGCAGCAGGGAAAAGTTAAAATTGACCGCAACATGACCCTGGGCGAGCTGAACCACAGCCGCAGCCCGCTGGGCTGGCTGATCTGGCTGGTGCTTACCGCACTGCTGAACGCCAGCTACAAGCGCGGCAAGCCGGACCTGAATGTGTTGTTCCAGTACAACATGCCGCTGCGTGCCCTGGCCAAAATGACCAGCGGTGCCATCAGCATGGGCATGGTGGATGGCATTGTGATGGAATTACAGGGATTCTGGATCATCGGCCTTGTGCGGGTGATCATAGAAGCCGTGAAAAACCTGGTACTGAACGCACAGCTGGAACAGCGCCTGCGCAACAGCTGAGGAAAGAGAGGGGCTATTTATGCAGCTATGGAATAATTTTGCGGCAAAACACCCCGCCGCAGCCAAGTGGGTGCGCGAAGGCGGACTGTTTGTGATCGTATCCAACCTGGTTACGGTGTTCAAATACCTGCTGCTGCAATTTTTGCCGGCGGCGTTCAGCAGCCTGCCGGTGGTGGATTTTGGCTGGCCGGGCATCCCGGTCACGCTGTTTGGCGAAACCTTCCAGTGGAACATCCTGGGGTATGATTCCGCCCATGGCGGTCTGCCGTACTTTTGCGCCTACATGGTTGCCATGGTGGTGGGAGAATGCATAAACTTTCCCATCCAGCGCAACTTTGTCTTCCGCAGCAAGGGCAACCTGGCCAAGCAGATCGCCTGGTATGTGGTGGCGTTCTGCTTGATCACCTGCATCGTCAACTCCATCAACTGCGTGTGGGTGGCGGTTGCGGGCCTGCTGGTGCCGGATTTCATCTACAACATTGGCACCACCGTGCTCAATGGCGGCATTTCCATGGTGATCTTCTTCTTTGTGAACAAGATCATCTTCCCAGAGGGCGCACAGGCAAAATAAAGCCCAGCAGGATCACTGGTGCTTTTCCCGGTACTCGAACAGGGAGGCGGCACGGTACAGGAAAAAGTCCTTTGGATGGTATAAAAATGTGATTGCCAGCAACGGCGAAGATCTGAACGGATAAAGAAGAATGCTGCCTTTCCCTGATGTGGAGAAAGACAGCATTTTTATTGCGTTTTTCGGAAAGAGGTGAGCAGCGGCCCCTACAAATGGGTAACGGCTGGCCATAAAATGGCGCTATTACATGGTGTGCTTTGTGAGAAAGCGCTGTAGTGTGATGATATAAAACGGATGGGTGCATGGTGTGCGCCCCTACGGAATTACAACAAAACACCCCCGCCCGTGCGGTAAATGAACTGCATAGGGCGGGGGCACCGTTATTTTACAAAGAAAACGCGCAGAGCGGAGACTTTACTGTTCCACGGCACCGGTGGGCAGCTGGGGAACAGCGGTCAGGATGCGCATGAACTCTTCGCCGGTGATGGTTTCTTTCTCGTACAGGTACTTGGCGATCTCGTCCAGCTTGCCGCGGTTTTCAATCAGCATCTGTTTGGCTTTTTCATGCTGCTGCTTGACGACTTCCACGACCTTATCGTCCACTGTGGCGGCTGTGCGCTCACTGCAGGCCAGGCTGGCATCGCCGCCCAGGTAGGCGTTGTTCACGGTTTCCAGGGCAACCATGTCAAAGTCGTCGGTCATGCCGTAGCGGGTAATCATGGCGCGGGCCATCTTGGTGGCCTGCTCGATATCGTTGGATGCGCCGGTGGTGATGGAGTTGAACACCACTTCTTCGGCGGCACGGCCACCGGTCATGGTGGCAATTTTGGCCAGGATCTCTTCCTTGGTCATCAGGGTGTGGTCACCGTCCTCTACCTGCATGGTGAAACCCAGCGCGCCGGAAGTGCGCGGCACAATGGTGATTTTCTGCACGGGGGCGGAATGGCTCTGCAGGGCGGCAACCATGGCATGGCCGACTTCGTGGTAGGCCACGATGCACTTTTCTTTGTCGCTCAGGATCTTATTCTTTTTCTGGGCACCGGCCAGGATGGTATCCACGGCTTCCTGCAGGTCGTACTGGGTAACGGCCATGCGGTGGTGGCGCACAGCGCCCAGGGCGGCTTCGTTGATGATATTGGCCAGCTCGGCACCGGAAGCACCGGGAGTCATGCGGGCAACCACGGCAAAGTCACAGTCGGGGCCGATTTTGACCTTTTGAGCGTGCAGGCGCAGGATGCTTTCGCGGCCTTTCAGGTCGGGCAGCTCCACGGGCACACGACGGTCAAAACGGCCGGGGCGGGTCAAAGCGGGGTCAAGGGATTCAGGACGGTTGGTGGCGGCCAGAATGATAACACCCTTGGCGGCGTCAAACCCGTCCATTTCGGTCAGCAGCTGGTTCAGGGTCTGCTCGCGTTCATCGTTGCCGCCCATACCGGAAGCACCGTCACGCTTTTTGCCGATGGTATCGATCTCATCAATAAAGATAATGCAGGGGGCTTTTTCGTTGGCCTGTTTGAAGAGGTCACGCACCTTGGAAGCGCCCATGCCGACGAACATCTCGACAAATTCAGAACCCGCAATGGAGAAGAAGGGAACACCGGCTTCGCCGGCAACAGCGCGGGCCAGCAGGGTTTTACCGGTGCCCGGGGGGCCGACAAGCAGAACGCCCTTGGGCATTTTGGCACCGATATCCTCGTAACGCTTGGGGTTATGCAGGAAGTCAACGATTTCCTGCAGGCTCTCTTTGGCTTCGTCCTCACCGGCAACATCGGCAAATTTGATGGACTTGCCATCCTCAACGACATACTGTTTGGCACCGGATTTGCCGCCGCCAAAAATCATGCTGTTGGCGCCGCCGGTCATTTCACCGACCCGCTTGCGCATCATGCGGTTGAACCAGACGATCAGGATGATCATGGGCAGCAGCGAGATGACCCAGCCCAGCAGGGTATCCACCCAGGTGGTCTGGTTGTACACCTTGCCAAAGGAAACGCCGGCGCTTTCCAGCCGGTTGACCAGCTGCAGGTCCTGCGCAATGGAGTTGGTGCAGTAGGTGGTATCGTTTTTGTCCACAAAATAGATCTGCTGATCCTGAATTTCAACGGTGCTCAGTTCGCCGCCTTCGAGCATGTTCAGGAAGGTGCCGTAATCGACCTGTTTGACCTGGCCTTTCATCATGGCGGGGAAGGCCCAGAAATTGAGCAGCAGCAACACCACAAGGATCACGGCATATACAATGCCGGTCGTCTTTTTGGGGTCGCGCGGCTGTTGGGTTTCGTGCATAACAATTCCTCCAGTTGGGGGCGGTAATAGGGGCCCCCGATAGATTCTATCATGAAGAATAAAAATGAACTGCGGATGAACAAGGCATGAAATAGCTGGAAATTCCGGTAAACTTTGCGTGAACAAGGGCAGTTTGTGGGCAAAAACAGGAATGCAGACCGCGTAACGACAGGGAAAAGTGAAAAGAATCTGAACGGTTTTCCACAAACAGAGGAGCTTCTTGTGGAAAACAAAAACGCGCGGCGGGGAGACAGGATGTTGATGACAGTATACCATGGCTGCAGCTCAGTATGCGGGACGATGCAGGCATCGTCCTCTACAGATCGTTTACAGGTTTGCGGTGGATGGATTTACGTTTCTCCGCGGCGTGATAAGGGCATCGCGCCCTACAAATCTTTATAACAAAAGCGGGGCGCTGCCAATCAGCAGTGCCCCGCTTCATTTTGTGTTATGCAGTTTTATCGCCCCAGGCGCACCGGCTCCGGAGGCTCCTGGCCGGGGCGCAGGTCCATCCACCAATAGGCAAGGTCCAGCCATTGGCCGAACTTGTACCCAGTGCGGGGTTCCACGCCGATTTTTTTGAAGCCGAGCGCCTTATGGAACGCGCAGCTCTCTTTGTTCTGGCCGGTCACAAGGGCAACGGCGTTGCAGTAGCCGCGCTGGCGCACGCCGTCCAGCAGGGCTTTGTACAGCCGCCCGCCAACCCCCTGGCCCACACAGTCGTGGGCGCAGTAAACGGTTAGCTCCACATCCCACGCATAAGCTGTGCGGCTGTGCCAGGGGTGGGCGCAGGCAAAGCCGCACAGCTTGCCCGCTGCATTGACGGCAACCAGGAACGGTGCGCGCTGCTGCACATAGGCGATATTTTCGCGCTGGAATTCCTCGGTACACAGGTCATACTGGAAAGTGGCCGTGGAGTGGGTGACATACCAGTTGTACAGCTCCGCCACGGCGGCGGCGTCCTCCGGCGCGGCATCCCGCAGGGTGATGGTGTTTTCAGCGGTCCACTGGGCGGCAAGGGCTTCCTTTTCGGGTTTTGGCAGCTTTTTCAGGGCGGCTTCCCGCTTCAGGGCGGCACTTTTATCGGTGCAGCGCTCGGCATAAGTCAGCTTAACGGCACCTTTGGCGTGGGTATACTTGGCACCGGCCTTGCCGCCCTTGTGGGCGCGCAGGCGGCGGGCAAGGTCATTGGTCCAGCCGGAATACAGACTACCATCCGCGCAGCGCACCATGTAGACCCAGGCGGAAGCCGGGTCTGGCTGGCAGTCCGCCGCGGTGCTGGGGCAGGGACCAAACTGCTCTAGAGTTTCGGCGCTCACTGTGCGCTCACCGGCCTTCCGGCGGCGCGCAGGGCACGGCGGCATGCCTCAATGGCATCCTCTTTGGTTTCCGCGGTGACAAGGAAACGGCTGGGGTGGCAGAACTTGAGAGCCAGGCCGCTCTTTTCGCGCAGGATCTCCTCCGGCTGGCCGCCCCATGCGGGCGGGAACGGCACCTTGCTGCGGCGGGTCTTGTAATCGGTCACGCATTGGGCGCTGTAGCCGCCGCGCTGGCTGGGGTAGACAACAAACAGGGCATCGGTTTTGTACAGGCCGTTTTTCCAGGGCATGTAGTCCGGCAGGACCACAATGCCGTCCCTGGAGTTCTTGTAGGCGTTCTGGACGGTCTCGTCCGCACGGTTCACGGCGTTGGCTGCGGCAATCTCGTTTTCCAGCACCTGCTTGGCAAAGGGCACGGCGCGCCAGAAGCAGGCATCGGAATCTTCGCCGGAATCCCACACGGGGTTAAAGCTGCCAATGGCATCGGCCAGGGAGTTCTGTTCGCCGGTGTTATCGTTCAAGTCCAGGGGCTGAACAAAATTTTCATCCAGCAGGCGGGCCTGGTGGGCACCCACCAGCTGGGCACCCAACACGCGCCACAGCAGGCCAAAGGCCGCATAGGGCACGCCGTTGGGGCGGCTTTCGCGCGGTTCCTGGTGGTGGTCAAACATACCGCAGCCCACATCGTACACAATGCCGTCAAAACCATCCGGCACAACAAAACCGCGGGTTACTTTGATATCCGGCCGCACAATCATCAGCAGCGCTGTGGCAAACACATCGTCTGCATGGAACTTGCCGCCGTGAGTAAAACCTTTTGCAGGAATTTTCATAGAATAGCCTCCGTCTATGGGGTAAAATGATGATTAACTAATATTATAACATGAAAGCGTAGGTTGGTAAATGCAAAATCTGCGCGGGCGGGCCGGATTTGGAACAAGTGGCAGCATTTGGCCGAAAAACGGTGATTCACAACCGGCATAAAATATGATATACTAACCTAATATGCCCTTTTGCGGGCATACCGGACATTCGGTGTGTTGACGCGGAATGTTGACCGCAACTTAATGAACAAACAAAGCGAAGGAACTGGATACCCATGCAAAACATCAAAAAAACATTAAAAAGCAAGCGCTTCTGGCTTGGCACGGTGCTGCCATTTGCGCTGGCTGTGGCAGCGGCCTTTGTGGCGCGCTACCAGTTAGAAATTTCTGACGGCGTAACTGCCAACTACATGGCGGGGCAGTGGCCGGTATACGCACCGCTCAATGCGCTGACGGCGTTCTGCCTGACGCTGGTGGTGTTTGCCCTGTGCGGCAGCTGGGGCATTGCAACCGGCGTTTCCGGCCTGATTTTTACCGTGCTGGCGCTGGTCAACTATTACACGCGGGACCTGCATGGTTCCGCCCTGATGCCGCAGGACATCCTGAACCTGGGCACCGCGGCAGAGGTGATGGGCAGTTATACCCTGCACATTACCCAGACAGTTATTACCATTGCGCTGCTGTACATCCCGGTGCTGGTGGCTGCCGTTGTGCAGGTCAAACTGGCCGGCAAGCATAAGCGCAGCTGGAAACAGCGCGGCGCCCATGCGCTGGCCTGCGCCTGCGGCATTTTTGCGGTGTTGTATCTGGGGTATTTCAGCCCCAACCCCATCAAGCCCGCCACCACTTACGGCTGGGCCTGGCAGGAAACCTATTATAAGTACGGCTACCTGGCGGGTAGCCTTGAAGCCGCCAGCCTGATGGTGGACCCCATCCTGCAGCCGGACGGCTACAGCGAGGACGCCGCCACCGAGGCCGCTGCAATGGCGCAGGACTATCAGGCCAGCCCCGAAACGGCAAACGAGCAGGACTACCCCGATGTGTTCCTGATCCTGTCCGAAAGCTTTTATGACTTTGACCTGGTAACGGACCTGCAGGCCGACCAGGAGATCATGCAGGTGACCAAAAACCTGCCCAACTCCATTTACGGCCACACCATCAGCCCGCATGTGGGCGGCGGCACCAACTCCAGCGAGTACGAGATGCTTTCCTCCAACTCGCTGATGCTGATGCCCTCCATCACACCGTTCAACTGGTTGAACCTGCACAAGGCAAACAGCCTGGTCAGCAACCTGAAAGATCTGGGGTATGCCACGCTGGCAGCCCACCCCTATACCAACTCCAACTACCGCCGCGATTCTGCCTGGCTGACGCTGGGCTTTGACGAGACCCACTTCCAGGATGATTTTCCGACCAAGGAAACCTATGGCAGCCGCCCCTACCAGACCGACAGCGCCACCTACCGCGACCTGGAAGGTTTGTATGAAGCAATGCCGGAGGACCAGCCGCGGTTTGTGTTCCTGGTTTCCATCCAGAGCCACGGCGATTACGATATGAACCCCCCGGAGGAGGATATCGTGCATGCCGCAACCGATTACGGCGAGTATGATTCCATCATGGATGAATACCTGAGCAACATCTATATGACCGACCGTGCCTTTGGCGAACTGACCGAATACCTGACCGAGCAGTACGAAAAGACCGGCCGCAAGGTGATTGTTGCCATGGCAGGCGACCACGCCCCCAGCTTTGTGGATCATGTGGCCGACCATACCTTTACCGATGAGAACAATTTGCAGATTTTGGAGCGCAGCACGCCCTACCTGATCTGGGCAAACTACCCGCTGGAAAACGCAGGCCAGACCAGCGCCACCGACGAGTACAACCGCATGGATATGTGCATGCTGGCTCCCACCCTGGTGGAAAATGCCGGGCTGCCGCTGACCCCGTATTACCAGTACCTGCTGGCACTCAAGCAGGTGGCCCCGGTGGTGACAGCCGCCAATGACTATATGGACGCGGACGGCGTGACCCACACCTACGGCGAGAATGCAGAGCTGGATGCCTGGGTGCATGGGTACTTCTATTTGGAGTATAACAACATCGGTGCCAAAGCAACCAGTCAGCAGAATTTGTTCCAGGTGGAAAAGTAAGAAGCTGATAAGCAGACGTCAGCCAGGATTCCTCTGATTTAGGGCAACACCGCACAATTCCCGCCTTGCGGCTTAAGCACCGCTCCGGCGGCTGCGG
>OLPK01001196.1_pt1 | contig 18511 bp, 17 predicted proteins | sample 1672261 | NCBI WGS metagenome assembly OLPK01 (sample SAMEA3136665, study PRJEB25190) | human gut metagenome
TGGGTTCCGTATGGTAATTGTCCCCAAAAATCTCAAAATGGAAGAAACTATCTTCTGTGAGCATATCTGAAGTGACCTGCTCAACTTCTGTGTAGTCAAGGGCTACAGGAGTTGCCGCTTCCTCGCTCAAATCCAAGGCCTGACGGAGTTGCTTGAACCCCATATCCTCATAAAACTTGGCAAGATTTTCTAGATGAGGACCCGTATAGGTGATGTCATCCAGACCAATCTCGATAGGCGCATTGGTGTCGATGGTCGCCAGGGTCTTGGATAGGTAGGCCTGCTCCTTGTCGTTGATGAGATTTTCCTTCATCTTAGAAGCCTTCATCTCATCGATATGCTCATAAATGCCATCGAGAGAGCCATACTCAAGGAGCAGTTTGATCCCGGTCTTTTCTCCAATCTTAGTGACACCTGGGATATTATCCGACTTATCTCCCATCAAGGCCTTGAGATCGATAAATTGCTCCGGTGTCAATCCCATCTTTTCTTTCAAATAGGCTGGAGTGAATTCTTCAAACTCTGCCACTCCTTTTTTTGAGATTTCAACCACCGTGTTGTCATCTGTCAGCTGAATCAAGTCCTTGTCCCCTGAGACAATAGTCACATCAAAAGGAACAGAAGTTGATTCTGCCAACTTGTCCAGCGTTCCAATAATATCATCTGCTTCATATTGAGCTAGCTCATAGTGGCGAATTCCTAGATGGTCTAATTGCTCGCGAATGAAAGGGAACTGCTCACGGAATTCATCTGGTGTTTTTGCCCGCCCCCCTTTGTAGTCGGCATACATCTCCGTCCGAAAAGTAGTCTTTCCTGCATCAAAGGCGACGAGAACGTGTGTTGGTTGAATGCGCTCCAACAGATGGCTCAACATGAGATTAAAGCCATAGACCGCATTGGTATGCAACCCATTGGCATTTTTGAAGCGATCGATTTGATTATAAAGTGCGAAAAAGGCACGAAATGCGACGGAAGACCCGTCGATGAGTAGCAATTTATTCTTTTTTTCCATAGGCCTATTATACCACGAATCACAAGGTCCCTGGTACATAAAAACTCTACCCTTTCGGGTAGAGCCTTCTCTTATGAAAAATATTTATTCGCCGTAACAAGACCCTTGTTGTGGCAATTTCTTAAAACGTTTTGGATAATTGACTGAGATTTTCATTTTCTGTACCTCATTTCTTATTGGATGAGTACAGTATACAAGGGAAACCTAAACCATTTCTTATAGAAAGCTTCAAGAAAACTAAAAGCTGAATGCAAAAGGCATAGTTATTTTTTACGGCAAACTAGTAACTGAAGATGGAGCCCTTTTCATCGCAGTTCCAAGGATAGAAATGAAAAACTCTTCCCAATCTGGAAGAGCTGATCCTTATCCAAGCAGAAGAAGGCTGGCTAAAGCGACTATTGCTGGTCCACCCTGGGTCAAGATAATTTTTTTATTAGAAGACACAGCCCCATAAGCTGCGACACCAATAATAAAAAGCAGAAAAATCGTGACAATTTCGCTATTTCTAGCTATAAAGAGGGCATAGAGGAGGAAGACACCAATCAGAGCATTATAAATGCCTTGGTTTTTGAAGAGGACAGTCACAGATGGACGATGTAATTCTTCCTGATCCATATTAAAGACACGACTAGTCGATGCCGAGTGGGTTGCTAAACTCTCAAGATAAAAAATATAGAAATGTTCGAAAGCAGCAAGACTTGCTAAAACAACGGTTAAGACAGACATATTATTCTCCTTTTAAAATGTAATTTGTTCGAGACCAGACACCAACTTTTCGAGTAAGTGACTCAGCTGATCCTGCTCTTTTTCAGAAAGAATCTGATCCATCTGGCCTTTTACTTGTAGATGATGTGCTGGAGGATGGACCAACAACCGATCTCTGGCAAGCTCCGTAAGTTCCACCACAATCTCCCGTTGATTGTCTGGATTGCGAGTACGAGTAACATAGCCCCCAGCTTCTAAGACTTTGAAGTGGCGGGTTAAGGCTGCAGGGTCAATCGCTAGTTTCTCCTGGAGGGCCACTTGGCTACATGGCGCCTCTACTAATAACAACTGGAGCATCTGATAACGGGTCAGACTAATGCCCAATTGTTTTTCAAATAATTGGGTTGATGCCTGATCAGCTAGCTTCAAACGATAAAGCAAGTCATGCATTTCTGTCATTCCTTCCCTCTAATCTTTTTATTGACTTATCAATAATTGATTTATCAAGTGTATCATTTTAAAAAAGTCGAGGCAAGAAATTTGCTCGCCTCAAACGAAATGATCTCCTCCTAAGAAAAGCAAAGTAAAAGACCACCGGATTTGGTGGCCTTTTAGGGAGATTATTATGAAAAAGAAAAGTTTTAGGATTTCATAAACAAAGTTAGGAGGTCTTTGTTTATGGTTTTATTATATCGGATTTATCTTAAAGATTTCTTAAGGAATTATTTCATTTTCAAAACAAATTGTTTACGGATTCTTTTCATAGTGCCATTCCAGCAACAAAGAAGCCTTGCTTTGTTAAATAAGTTAACTTTTTTCTTCTTCAAAATAGAAGCGAATGTCATCCAAACGTTGAATCGCATGATTGACATCCGGCTTGTAATCTAAAAAATTAATACTCCCAATTTCTGCATTGTCTGCCAGATCAACATCCAAGGTTCGATCACCAATATAATAAGTCTCACTCGGATCCAGTTGATACTTATCCACTAGATAATCAATTCCTTCTGGATCTGGTTTTCTCCTAAAACCATTGTCCGTTGTGACAATCTCTTGGAAATAGGATAGGATCCCTAAATCTTCCAGAATTGGGTAAGCATTCTTTCCCTTGTGGGTATAGACAAATTGGGCAATTCCTTCCTCTTTAGCCCAAACTAGAATGTCTCTAGCCCCCTGCATCAGATGAACTTGGGCGTTTTTCTCACGCAAGCTAGAAGCACGATAACGATTCATCTCCTCCGCATCCAAGCCATGTTCTCTAGCAACGTCTTCAAGCAAAGACTGGACGGATTGTTGAAGAATAAAAGCATGGACCGCTTCCCGGTCAAAGTCCAGAGAGTAATAGGCATAAGTCTCAGCAATCCCATCTAAAATAGCTTCATAAGAATCCAAAAGAGTTCCATCCAAATCCCAAATAAAAGCTCGTGTCATAAGTTTTATTCCTTCCATTTCCGATGATAGAGCGTTTTTAAGAAAAACCAGCGAAAACCATTATCCAAGAGGGTACCTGCCCAAATACCTGGCAAGCCCCAACCGAGGATAACTCCCATCAGATAACCTGAGCCAATCCGAATCACCCACATGCCGATCGTGGTCGCATAAAAAGGAAGGCGGGCGTTACCCAGACCTTGCCAGGCAGCCGTATAGATGACCGTTCCAGCTGTCAGAGGCGTTCCAAGCAAGGAGAACAAAATGACGGATAAGGAAGCGGTAAGAGCTCCTGAATCCTTGGTGTAAAGGGCTGTTAAAGGACTTCCAAACAAGAAAATAGTAAGGGCGAGGGGAAACATGGAGAGAAAGGAAAGCCAGAAACTCCGACTGGTGATTTGCTTGATCCCTTGCCAATCATTCTGTCCCAAACTTTTGGCGACCAACATGACTGTCGCTGTCGCAATCCCAAAAGCCGGCATATAGTTGAACTGGGTCAAGACTTCCCCAATGGCATTCCCAGCTACTGCTCTTGTACCAAAAACAGCGACCATAGCAATGATAACAATATCCCCTGCTCGCATCATGAGGCGTTCACCAGCAGCAGGTAAGGCAAGGGATAACAAGTCTCGATCCAATCCCCAACGAAAAGGAGCAAAGGGAAGTTGAACCTGACGCCAGAGCAAGTAAGTCCCTAATAGGCGAGAGAGAACCGTTCCTAATGCAGCCCCAGCGATGCCTAGCCCAAAAACAAATATCAAGATGCTCGATAACAGAGCATTTAAAACATTGGTCAACAAACTGACATACATGGGGACCCGCGGGTTGTGGGCTACACGGACTAGGGCTCCAAAAGTCGTCATCAGACCCAAAAGCAAAATACTTCCTCCGACAAGGGCTAGATAGAGGCCCCCAGCTTCTGCAACGGCTGCTTCAACCCCCAAGAGGGCAATCAATTCCTTGCCAAAGCAGAGGGATAAAGTCCCTAAAACAAGACTTATTAAAACCGTTACTTTGATAGACTCAGTGGCTTGACGAGCTATGGCCTGCCGATCTTTTTGTCCCATACTTTTGGACAAGAGACTTACAACCGCTGCTCCAAGAGCGATAAAAATAGCTTGGTAAATCGTAATGATATTGCCTGCGACGGATACACCCGAGACAGCGACCAAACCCAACTGAGCAACCAAGTAGCTATCTACCATCCCCATGAGCATTTGCAAGAAATTTTCTCCGATAGCAGGGAGGGCAATCCTTAAAATTTGTCGATCCACTTGTTGTTGACGAGACACACTTTCCTCCTGATGAAAAGAAACTCAGTTAGTTTCCCAACCGAGTTTACTTCCTCTCTTTTAAAGTCCTAGATAAGTTTCTACTGCAGTCTGCATATCTGCTGCCGCAACAGTTGTCTTGTGACGAACTGGAGCTGTTTCGAGGCCATCAACTGCTGGTGGCAAGGCTACACCTGAAATTTCGTGCAACTGAGCCAAAGCTTCAAAGTCAGTCAAGCCTGATTTCCCTGTTACAGCTTCTACTGCAACGACTGGGAATTTATATGGACTAGCTGTTGAAGCAATCACGGTCTTAGCCACATCGCCTGTCGCCGCTTGGTATTTTTTATATACGGCCGAAGCAACTGCTGTATGAGGGTCCTCAATATAAGCATCTGCCTCATAAACACGCTTGATTTCTGCTGCTGTTTCCGCTTCTGTCGCATACTCCGCTGCAAAGAGATCCAGAATCTCTGCATCAAAATCAGTCAACTCATACTGACCTTGAGTGTTCAAAGCGTTCATGAGTTCACCTGTCTTCACCGCATCATTTCCCAAAAGATGGAAAATCAAACGCTCCAAGTTTGAAGATACTAAGATATCCATAGATGGACTAGTGGTTACCTTGAACTCACGCTTCTTGTCATAGACACGAGTTTTAAAGAAGTCTGTCAAGACATTGTTGTCATTTGAAGCACAGATTAACTTACCAACTGGTAGGCCGATTTGCTTAGCGTAAAAGGCAGCTAAGATATTTCCAAAGTTTCCTGTCGGAACTGTGAAATTGACTTTTTCACCAGCCACAATCTCGCCAGTTTTAACAAGCTGAGCGTAGGCATAAACATAATAGACAATCTGTGGGACCAAACGACCGATATTCATAGAGTTAGCTGATGAGAACTGAAGCTTGTTGGCTGCCAATTTCTCACGAAGAGCCACATCATTGAACATATGTTTCACATTGGTTTGAGCATCATCAAAGTTCCCGTCAATGGCAATCACATGGGTATTGTCCCCGGTTTGAGTAGTCATTTGCAACTCTTGTACCTTGCTGACACCATCTTTTGGATAAAAGACGATAATTTCAGTTCCTGGTACATCCGCAAAACCTGCCATAGCAGCTTTCCCAGTATCTCCAGATGTCGCTGTCAAGATGACAATCTTGTTTTCCAAGCCGTGTTTCTTAGCTGCCGTTGTCATAAAGTAGGGCAAGATAGACAAGGCCATATCCTTGAAGGCAATGGTTGAACCGTGGAAAAGTTCCAAGTTGTATTGCCCATCTAGTTTCACAAGAGGAGCAATGGCTGGAGTATCAAACTTGCTGTCATAGGCGTTAGTGATACAGTAGTCCAACTCTTCTGCTGTAAAGTCATCCAAGAAGGCTGACAAAACAAGCTTTGCCACCTCTTGGTAAGAAGCATCTTTTAATGTGTCAAAATTCAAGTCCACCTTTGGATAGCTTACTGGAGTAAACAAACCGCCATCTGTTGCCAAACCTTGCAAAATCGCCTGACTGGCTGTTACGGTATTTTTCGCATCACGCGTTGATTGATAAACTAATGTCATGTCAATTTCCTCATTCTGTTCCTTAAATGTACGAGTTGGATCACTCTAGCTTTCGTACAATCTATTCCATTATACCATGAATCCTTGTGAATTTTGTCAGTGAGAATGAAATTGTCTGAAAAAAGAGGCCATTTCTTGCAAACTGAAAATCAACGAAAACTTCTCTTAATGGATTCATTTGCTGACCGAGTCTTGCTAATCTCTTTTTACTTGCTCATAGGAATCCTTGCCATCATTGAGCTTGTCCCAGATGACGACTTTTCCTTCTTTGAGGGATTTTTGAACATCAATGATCCGCTGATTGGAAGAGCCACGAAACTGCAACATAAGGTTGCGTTTGCTCTTATCATAGCGTCCATCCACCAGAATATCAATCAGCGAAAGCAGTTCCAGTTTGTCCGGCGTCTCCAACATCATTTCTTCCCAGGTGTAGCCGGTCCAAGACCAAATATCTTTTTCCGGCAACTCTCTTTTTACCCGCTTGACCAAGGGAAGCAGGATGCCGGTGTTGAGAAAAGGTTCCCCACCAAGCAATGTCAGGCCCTGGACATAGGGTTGGGCCAGATCCTCCATGATCTGCTCTTCCAACTCTTTTGTGTAGGGAATACCCGCCTTGAAAGACCAGGTCGCTACATTGTAACAACCCTCACAGTGAAACATGCAACCTGCTACGTAGAGGGAGTTGCGCACTCCTTCGCCATCCACAAAGTTAAAGGCCTTGTAGTCGATGATGCGCCCTTGACTCAGTTCTTCACTTTTCCATTCTTGAGGTTTGGGATTGTTCATCTTCATCCTCCAAATCAATCCAGTAGCGCTGACTTCTGTCGATTGTGTTTTCGTAAACACCGCCAGCAGAGAGAATGGTGCGACGACTGGCTTCGTTGTCTTCATCGCAGGTAATCAGCACTCGTTCTAATCCTTGCTTTCTAGCCTCTGCCAGCCCTAACTCTAGCTGCAACTTAGCCAAGCCCTTTCTGCGTTGACTGGGGCGGATAGAATAGCCAATATGCCCGCCCTCCACAAATAATTTGTCATTCAAAGACAAGCGCAGAGCTAAAAAGCCCAGAGGCAAGCCGGTCTCATCAAAGGATAAAAATTGAATGGCAGGAACCCAGCCTGCTGGCAAATTAGCAACATCCTCCTGCTGCTCTACAATCTTTAACCAATCCTCATAATCCTTTGCTCGTTTCCAAGTGGAGCCCATGCCACCGTGCATATAGGATTTTGCAGCATCGAACTCCGCAATCATCTCTAAAATCGCGTCTTTATCTTCCAAAGTTGGTCGTCGTAACTTCATAGGCTTTCCTCAATCTATATCAATCCAATAACGCTCTTTCCCACCTCGAATATCCTCTAATACTCCACCGTTAGCAATAATGACTCCTCGGCTGGCAGCATTATCCCTATCGCAGGTCACTAGGACTCGTTTAATATTTTTGCTTTTGGCTACTTGCAAGCCTTGTCGCAGCTGCTCTTTGGCCAATCCTTTCCCACGCGCAGAAGGGCGGATACTATAGCCGATATGCCCGCCTTCTTGGAGCAAATGGTCATTGAGCCGCAAGCGCAGATTGAGAAAGCCCACAGCCTGACCGTCTCTTGCAAAAGCGACTAACTGAACAGCAGGCACCCAACCTTCCGGAATTCCTAGCCCCATTTCTATGTCACTATTACTTTCCATCCACTCTTCATAAACAAAATTCTCAGCATCCCAAAATCCGCCATCGTGGGCTGATTGAGTCTGTTCAAACTCTGCCATCATCTCTAAAACTGTTTCTTTATCTGCTAAAGTCGGTCTGCGTAATTCCATCTTTACCTCCCCATATGAGAAAAGCGAGAGCGAACTCTCACTTTTATTTTTTCTTAGCTTTTTTTAAAAATTGCTCTCTCAGGCTGGCTACCCGGTCTTTTTTATTGATTCCACCTGTCGAATGTTTCTCGTGGAATCGCTGAACCTGAGCCTTGCCCTTATCGTCTAATTGGTATTTTCCCATAATCTTCCTTTTCTAATCTGTCACTTGCTGTCCAGCTGATTTGATCGTGGACCCATTCATGTGTTTGACCCGCGCAGCAATTTCCTTGTGGCGTCCATTAACCATGGGGCGAGCTTGTGGGTTTCCAAGATAGCCACAGGTCCGTTTAACAACGTCTACTGTTTTAGGATCACTATTGCCACAGTTTGGACAAGTAAATCCGCGTTCAGTTGGCGTAAAGTCGCCTTCGAAATCACACTTGTAGCAACGGTCAATTGGTGTATTGGTTCCGAGATAGCCGACCCGGTCATAGGCATAATCCCAAACCGCTTCAAGGGCTTTTGGATTTTGTTGGAGAACTGGATACTCACAATAGTGGATAAAGCCACCCGTCGCTCCTGCTTCTGGATAGACTTTTTCAAAGTCCAGCTTCTCAAATGGGGTTGGGTTCTTGCGGACATCGTAGTGAAAACTGTTGGTGTAGTATTCCTTATCTGTGATATCCGGAACCTTCCCAAATTTTTCCGTATCCAGGCGACAGAAGCGATCTGTCAAGCTTTCTGATGGCGTCGAATAGATGGAGAAGTGGTAGTCATATTGGTCAGACCATTCTTCGACCCGTTTCTTCATATCCTTAATGATTTCGATTGTAAATTGTTTGGCTTCTGGATTTTCTTCCCAATTTGGACCATAAAAGACCGTCGCCACTTCATACAATCCGATATAGCCGAGTGAAATCGTCGCTCTACGGTTGCGGAAAAGCTGGTCTACCTGGTCGTATTTGCCCAAGCGTTTCCCAAAAGCGCCATACTGATAGAGAATCGGCGCATTGGCTGGGGTTGCCTCCTTGGTCCGCTCTACCCGATAGACCAACGCGTCTTCAGCGATGTTCATCCGCTCATTAAAGATTTCCCAGAATTTCTCTTTATTTCCTTCAGATTCCAAGGCAATCCGGGGAAGATTGACTGTCACGACTCCAAGATTCATCCGGCCAGAATTGACTTCCACACCATTTTCATCCTTCCACCCTTGGAGGAAAGAACGACACCCCATGGGTACCTTGAAGGAACCCGTCAATTCGACAATCTTGTCATATGAGAGGATATCCGGATACATGCGTTTGGTCGCACATTCCAAGGCTAATTGCTTGATGTCATAGTTGGGACTATCTGGTTCTAAGTTGAGACCTCTTTTCAAGGTGAAAATCAACTTAGGGAAAATAGCGGTCCGGTGTTCTGAACCGAGTCCCTTAATTCGAATCTCCAGAATAGCTTTTTGGATTTCGCGTTCAAAACGGTTAGACCCTAGCCCGAATCCCAGCGAGGTGAAAGGGGTTTGCCCATTGGAGGTAAAGAGGGTATTGATTTCATACTCCAATGATTGCATGGCATCGTAGATATCTTTTTTCGTTTTTTGCCAAGCATAGTCCTCACGTTTTTCAGGGAGAACCCACTCCTCAGCTTCCTTCAAATGCTTGTCATAATTCTTCTCTGCATAAGGAGCCAGGACTTCATCAATCCGATCTGCTGAGCAACCCCCGTACTGGCTAGAGGCCACATTGGCAATGATTTGCGAGATTTGAGCCGTTGCAGTTTGGATGGATTTAGGACTTTCTACTTCTGCATTCCCAATCTTAAAGCCATTTTTTAACATACCTTCAAAATCGATCAAGCAACAGTTAGTCATTGGAGTATAAGGACTATAGTCTAAATCATGGTAGTGTATATCCCCTTTTTGGTGGGCATTGGCTACGTGTTTGGGCAACATTTTGAGACCAATGGATTTGCCGACGATCCCTGCGGTCAAATCTCGTTGGGTGTTGAAGACATCACTATCCTTATTGGCGTTCTCATTCACCACTGCTTGGTCCTTGTTGAGGAGCTTGCCAATCGTAAAATTGATATCGGTTGCTTTTGAGCGCTCAAAATCCCGCTGAGTCCGATAGGTAATATAGCTCTCAGCAATCGCATATTCATTGGCTTGTAATAACTCGTGCTCAACGACATTTTGAATCTCGTAGATTTTCACGCCACGAGGGAAGCGTTCCAAAATTTCAGCAACGATCCGGTCTGTAACGGTTTCTAATTTCGCTTCCAAGGCTGGAGTGAGGCCTGTCACTTCTTCTGTCGCCTTAACCAAAGCACGGTATATTTTATCGACATCAAACTTGACCTTCCGCCCATCTCTCTTTTCCACAAAGAGTTGGGGGAGACTTTGGATATGCTCTTCTCGTAACGTTATCATACGCTCGCCCACTTTCTTTTTTATACAAATACAATTCACCCCATATTATATCACTCAAAAATAAAAAATCAATATCTTGTGGCAAAAAATGTTATTTCATTTCAAAACCACAAGATATTGATAGTCTATTTATATTGGTACAAGGTGTACTGCGAACCCTTCTGGTTCACTTTTTCATAATTTTTGGTTAGAACTTTCTGCAGAGCAGACGTTACATCTAGGTCCTTATTGACCACAATAAACTTCGGCTTGGCTTGCTTAATCTGATTGATCAGATTGGTTCGATTTTCCCTTGGCCCCATATAGGCAGTCGGAGTTAGGAAGGCTGAAGCTGCTAAGCGACCACTTTCTTGATAGAGATGAGCTGTCTGATCCCAAGCATAGATAGTATCTTTGGAATCGCTATGACTCTTGATATACTGAGCAATTGCACTTCGGTCACTAGTTAGATTGTTTTGGAGAACCAATTGATTCACAACTGGATAGCCCACTAAATAAGCCATTGCCAAAATCGGTAGGAAGGCTTGACTGGAGAAATAAAGGTCCCAGATTGAATTGTTCTTCATCTTTCGGCGCTGATAAGTCGACTCATCCCCAGCAAACCAAAGGGCTAACAAGGGAAGGCCAAAAGGTAACAGGCTAAGGAACTGATAGGCCCCTTGCTCTGGTGTCCCAACCACAACTGCAACAACTAGCAGAAGACCGAACCAACTCATAAACCGAATCACACGTTGACCACTTGTTGATACTTTTCGGAAGGACATGACGAAAGCTGAAGCGAAACCAAGCGTCAACAGCAATAAACAGTAATAAACTAGGTTGGCAAAGAGATGCCCGGCATCAAACTGGAGGGAGCGGAGACTATACAAGGTCTGATGGATTGCATATCCAAAAGAGCCGTTCCACACGGTGATGTATCCTAAAGGATAAAAGAGAAGCGAGAATCCCAAGAGGGTAGCAAGAAATTGATAGAAGCCATGGGCTAATTTCTTTTGCTTCACATGATAGGCTGTCAATCCCAGAAAAGCTAGCAGATAAAAAATCACACTCAGCCATGGCACAATCATAAAGGCCAAACAGGCTCCTGCACCGTAGACGACAAAGGATTCGTCTGTTTTCTCACCCTCTAGATAAGCAAGAATGAAATTCATAGAGCCAAAGAGGAAGGGAAGGGCATAAAAGACAGCATAGTTCCCACCAAATCCAAGCACTCCAGCAAGAAGGTAGAAGAGTAGCTGAACTTGTCCTGCAATTTTTTCACTTGCAACCAGGCTTCTGACCATCCGATATAGGCTCGTCCCAGCAAAAAAGTAGGCTAAAATCTGGAAGACCACCAGGAGAACTTGACCTCCTACCAAACTTCCTAAGCCACTGAGACCATAGTAGAGCAAACCATTGACCCCAAAGAAATGACCATAGGGAACTTGACCTTGAGAAATTGCCCAACCAGCATATAAGTCCTGAGTTTGTTGATTGGTCGCAAGTAAGTTGATAAAAGGAAGAGCTACATGGACCATCCCGAGTAGGACGCTAAAAGCAATTGGTAGTGACAAGGGAACTGGTCGCTTAATAGCATAGCGCCCCAACGACTTCTCATCTTCTTGATCTTCTAATGTCTCTTCTATATCCTCTTGGTCTTTCGGCCTCGCTTCAACCTTCTCTTTGCGATGATGACCAGATCGTGATAAGCGACTTAGAGTTTCGGTCGAAGCTTCCGTTTCGGACCCTTCTCCATCAACTTGGCTCTCTTCCAGGTCCTGCTCTGATTCCACCGGTTGACTAGCAGTCAAAACTTCTTCTTCCCGGCTAATTGATTGTTCCAATACTTTTCGTAGCTCTTGAGTATCTTGAAAATTGGACCCGACACTTAAGCCAAGTTTATGCGATTCTTTTTCTTTTTCACTCATACCTTGTTTTTTCCTTTACTAGACTTGCAAGTGCTAAAGGGCACATGCACACCCTACTAGTATATCAAAAATGGACCCAACTGTCAGCTTTCTCCACAAGGAGATGATAGTTGGTTTAAAAAAAGACCGATACCCTTTAGGCATCCGTCTTTTCTTTTTAAAGTTGATTCAAGATAGTCTGAAAATCGTTTTTTACATCTTCGATGGAAGTGGTCACTTCCTGACGAGTCTGGTTATTTTTGACGGTGATTTGGCCACTTTCAACCTCGCTACCACCTAAGGCAATGATGGTTTTTGCCCCAAAGACATCAGCTGACTTGAACTGAGCCTTCAACTTACGTCCTAGGTAATCACGTTCTGCGATAAAGCCTTGACGACGAAGAGCCTGAACCAATTCCAAGGCGGCTACTTCTGCTTCTGAACCCAGAACAGCCACATAGACATCCAACGATGCCTCAACAGGAAGTTCAACTCCTTGTTTATCGAGGATCAACAAGAGACGTTCCAGTCCCATCCCGAAACCGAATCCTGGAGTTGCTGGCCCACCAAAATATTCTACCAAGCCATCGTAACGGCCTCCCGCACAAACAGTCAATTCATTTCCATCGACTTTTGTCACGAATTCGAAAATGGTGTGGTTGTAATAGTCTAGGCCACGAACCATGTTGGTGTCGATGATATAGTCAATTCCTAGACCGTCTAGCATAGCCCGGACAGCATCAAAGTGTGCCTGGCTTTCTTCATCCAAGTAGTCCAGAATAGATGGAGCATTCTCAACCGCTTGTTTGTCTTCTTTTTCTTTTGAATCCAAAACGCGGAGCGGATTTTCCTCTAAACGACGTTGGCTATCCTTTGAAAGTTGGTCCTTCATTGGAAGGAGGTAGTCAATCAAAGCTTGACGATAAGCCGTCCGACTGGCTGTGCTACCAAGAGTATTCAAGTGGAGGACAACATTTTCAATACCGATTTCTTTGAAGAAGTGGTCAGCCATGGCAATCGTCTCGACATCCGTTGCAGGATTGCTAGAACCAAAACACTCTACTCCAATCTGGTGGAATTGACGCAAACGGCCAGCCTGAGGACGCTCATAGCGGAACATAGGGCCGATATAATAGACCTTGCTTGGCTTTTGAACCTCTGGTGCAAAGAGTTTATTTTCAACATAGGAGCGGACAACCGGTGCTGTCCCTTCTGGACGCAAAGTAATGTGACGATCTCCCTTATCATAGAAGTCGTACATCTCCTTGGTCACGATATCCGTTGTATCCCCTACCGAACGACTAATCACCTCGTAATGCTCAAATATCGGTGTGCGGATCTCTGCATAATTGTATTTTTTAAAGGTTTCGCGAGCAAATCCTTCTACATATTGCCACTTAGCGGATTCCTGTGGCAGGATATCTTGGGTTCCTTTTGGTTTTTGTAATTTCATAGACACCACTCCTTTGCTTGCTTTGTACTATTTATTTTATCATAATTTCTAGTTCGTGACAGCGCTCAAGCGATAAAATCAGACCACAAGCCCATCAGGAATAGAAAAAGGTAACTTCTCCAGTCCCATAAAAATAGAGCCTGCATCACATGCAAGGCTCTATTTCTTTCGCTACTTTACTTTCCACTATCTTATAAGATATTTTCATATTGTTCGCGAACTTCTTGTGGCCAGACGCTGGTCTGGACTTCACCGATATGTTTCTTACGAAGTAAGAACATAGCCATCCGTGATTGACCGATCCCACCTCCGATAGTTAGTGGAAAGAGACCATTCAATAGCGCACGATGCCATTCCAACTCTAAACGATCTTGATCTCCTGTAATAGCAACCTGGCGTTTGAGGGTATCCTCATCGACCCGGATCCCCATAGAAGACAATTCGAAAGCCGCACCTAGGTTATCATTCCAAACTAGAATATCCCCATTTAAGCCCTTGTAGCCATTTCCCGTTTCTGTCGTCCAGTCATCATAGTCCGGCGCCCGTCCATCATGCGGTTTGCCATCTGATAAGACGCCACCAATCCCAATCAAAAAGACGGCTCCATATTCTTTGGTGATGGCATTTTCCCGTTCTTTCGGCGTCAAGTCAGGGTAACGCTCTACCAACTCTTCTGTGTGGATAAAGGTGATTTGTTTAGGTAAGATAGATTCAATATCATAGCGAGCTTCGACAGCTAGCTCCGTCAAGCGAATGGCCTTGTAGATTTTTTCGACTGTTTCTTTCAAGTAAGCAAGGTTGCGGCTGCCGTTTGGAATGACCTTCTCCCAGTCCCACTGATCGACATAAACTGAGTGGGTCGCATCCAAAGAATCCTCATCCGGACGAAGGGCCTTCATATGGACGAAGAGACCTTCCCCTTCCCCAAAGCCAAACCGCGCCAAGGTATGACGTTTCCATTTCGCTAGGGAATGAACGACTTCATAGGTTTCATTAGGAATTTGTAAGACTTTAACGGAAACTGGATGTTCTACACCTGATAGGTTATCCTGCATTCCATCTCCTACCTTGCTCAAGATAGGTCCTTGAACTTCGACAACTTCTAGCTTATCTTTCAAATACTGGGTAAATGTTGTTTTCACGAATGAAATTTCTTCTTGCTGGTGAATAAAACTCTTCTTCATAGAGACTCCCTTTAAATAGTATGAATTTGATTATACGCTTTTTTAGAGAAAAAGCAATACTTATCGCTTCAAAAAGAGGGATTTGAAAGCTATTTCAAGGCCGTCTCCTTTCAGCTATTTAACACATCTATTTTATACTCATTTTTATTTTAACAATCAAAGTTATACTGTTGAAATAAGGTGCTTTTTGTGCTACAATCTATCTAAGAAGACGATCTTGTGATTGTTTGAACAAAGGGAGGATTTTATTCTTAACAACACCATAACGAACAAACTAGTAACCTGTCGCAATACCGTGTCGTTTAATAGCGACTCCATCTTTTGGAAACCTACTGATAGTCTTATTTGGACTCCTAGCAGGATTGTTTATTAAACACCCATTTTATCAAAAAGGAAGAAATTTATGGATAAAAAGAAATTTTGGATTTTCCCATTTATTCTTTGTTTACTAGCCACCATATTCACTTTAGGTTTGAATAGATCATCTGCTGAAACATCGACTGTTTCGGTAACAGGAAAATTTGCGGACACGATTACCAGTGTCAACGTCACCAATAACGAAGGTGGAGATCTCACTTGGGAGTTGGAGCAATGGGCTACTTTCCGAATTAATGCCACCTACGATTTAGCTGGAAAAAATGTCAAGGCAGGGGATACTACGGTCGTGACTGTTCCAGATGCTTTAATGATTACTTCGGATAACTTCGAGATTCGAGATGTGAATACCAACGAGATCATCGCTAACGCAACCGTAGATGCTGCAAAAAAATCGATTTCCCTCACTTATACAGACTATGTTGAGAAACACTCTGACACTAACGGCTCCTTCTTCTTCTATGCACGGATTGATTTCCAGAAGCACCCTGAAAAAGGAGAAATCCCAATTGAAATCACCATTAACAACGAGCTTAAGGTCGGCGGAAAAGTAACCTTCAAGGGAGTTGGAGACGGGAATCCCAAAGTTTTGACAAAGACGAGCTGGGTAAATTCAGACAATCACAAGAAGGTATCCTATACCATTTCTGTCAACCGGACCAGAGAAAATATCAATAGCGTGACCATTGAAGATCACATGAAATTTACCAACGCTTCTTATGTGCCTGGTAGCATCAAGGTGCTGAAAGGTACCTTTGCCTTTGTAGCAGGTGAATGGCAATTTAGCAACCGAACAGATGTCACTGACCAACACAAGGTGACCATTAGTGAAGACGGCCAATCCTTTGTAGTTGACTTAGGCGATATCACTGAAAACGACCAGTATCGTATTGCTTACGACGTTGAGCTCAACTACGAGCCTGTAGACGGCGAGCTCCTAAAAAATGATGCCATCTTGAAAGGAAAAAATACAGTAGTGAAAGAAGTAACCAATGCTGCAGCTGTGCAAATCGCGGGTGGCTCTGGTGTCGGTTATGTATTTACCATCAATATCCACAAAGTAGACGATGCCAACCAACCTCTTCAAGGTGCGAAATTCAAGGTCGTACGTCAGGCGAACAACCAAGTCATCGGTGAGTATGTAACCGATGAAAACGGGAACATTACTGTCAGTGCCTTGCTAAAAGATAAGTATATATTAACTGAAACAGAAGCACCTGCAGGCTACAGCATTAAATCTGCAGATACAGAAGTCAATGCTGAAGATTTCGGAGCCGATCACTCAGTAACCAAGACGATCGTCAATCCGAAGGAAGAAACAACCACGACTACAACGACTACAACCACCACAACGACTACGACGACTGAAGAGCCGACTACTACTTCAACCACTACAGGTGAAACAACAACAACTACGACTACAACTGAAGAACCGACTACATCTTCAACTACTACAACAACCAAAGAAGATTCAACAACGACAACTACGACAGGCGAAACAACGACAACAACTACTACAAGCGAAGAACCGACTACATCTTCAACGACAACTCCTACTCCAACACCAACTCCGTCATCTTCAACAACTGAAGGTACAGGCGATGGCAAAGGTAAAGGTCGTAAGAAAGTTCTCCCAAGTACAGGTGACGTCGCAGCTACTGGATTCATTGTCCTAGGAGCAGTGGTTCTATCAGGCGCTATCTTATTGAAACGTAAACTTTCAAATCAATAAACCTGACTAAATCGCAACCTCTAGCTAATGGCTAGAGGTTTTTTGTATTCTAAAACAACATTCCTACTGGTAACAGCATCTTCCTAGCAGGTCGTAAGGAGATCCAATTCAGACCTATTTCGATTTTTTTCAAAATAGAGTTGACAAATCTATCTGGAAGTACTAGAATCTATTTAGAAAGAAATCTAAATAGATTGGAGAAGATAGAGAATGAATTTTGCGCAAACATTTAAAGCTTTATCGAATCCGATAAGAAGAAGTATCTTAGAACTGCTAAAGGCGGGGAAATTATCTGCTGGAGATATCGCTGGCCACTTTGATGTAGCAGGAGCGACCATTTCCCATCATTTAAGCCTCCTCAAGCAGGCAGATTTGATTCGAGAGGAAAAAGAGAAGAATTTTATCTACTATGAACTCAATACTTCTGTCTTGGAGGATTTAATGGTTTGGCTCGTTGATTTGAAAGGAGATTCTACTGATGAAAACAAATAAAACCCTATTGACTGTAACTTCTACCGTAACACTCTTCCCTATACTTTGGGGGCTGATAATTTGGTCGCAATTGCCTAACCAAATCTCGATTCACTTTAATGCTGCTGGTCAGGCCAATAACTTCCAATCGAAAGTACTAGCTGTGTTTGGTCTTCCTCTTTTCCTTCTCTTGGTGCATCTGTTTGTGATTTTCGTGATTGGACGCGATCCTAAGAATAGCGCTATGAATGAGAAAATGGTCAGAGTGATTTACTGGTTGACTCCAATCGTTTCCTTAAGTATCTCCTATCTCATCTATAGCAAAGCGCTAGGTTCTACTACCAATCCATCTGTTTTTGTTTCGGCTTTGTTAGGGCTCATCTTTGTGATCATGGGCAACTACATGCCTAAGCTAAAAGTGAACCATACAGTTGGAATCCGCCTACCTTGGACCTTACAGAGTGAAGATAACTGGCACAAAACCCATCGCTTGGCAGGGAAGTTGTGGGTGCTTGGTGGTTTGATCCTCCTACTTGAAGCAGGCCTTCAATTCGCAATTTCTTATGTACTGGTGCTGGTCATCCTTGCCATTGTGTTTATCCCAGTGATGTACTCTTATCAATTAAGTCGGAAAAATCGTTAGTATAAAAAACAACCAGAGAAGAAGCAGTCGTGAACGGTTTCTTTTCCGGTTGTTTTTGTTTGTTCATCGTTTCAAATTCAAAACTTTCAGGAAAATACGAATTTTTCGGAAAGCTTATAGTATATTCTTTACACTTGGCTACTATATTCTATTCAGACAGAATAGTATCTTTCTGGATAGTTGACTCAGTTTTCTTCCATTATATACTATTATTGAAGGAAAACCATTGATAAATTATAATTGTAAATAAAATATTTAAAGTAATTTCCCTATTTCGCTTAAACTTATTCATATTTTATGAAATTAATCAGTAGATATCGTTCTGAAAATCCTTGATATTACACTGTTTTTTAGTCCAACTGAAACCCATGCTTTCCAAACCAGGTCTTAAGAAAAAAGGTAGAGAAAAAGGTAGAGTTTGAATTGAAATACAGTGCAATATATCGCATTTGGCAAAAAGAAAAAACGCTTGAAATCAGCGTTTTTCTTATGTATTGATTCGTATTGAACCCCTACTTAACTTCTGTAAACACAACGTGTTTGCGAAGTTTTGGTGAGTATTTCTTCAATT
>OLPK01001197.1_pt1 | contig 18481 bp, 17 predicted proteins | sample 1672261 | NCBI WGS metagenome assembly OLPK01 (sample SAMEA3136665, study PRJEB25190) | human gut metagenome
CATATAAATATTATACCATATGTATTGGTTTATGTAAACATTTGTTCTGTTGTTTAGTAAAAAAATTTGCGCGTCTAACTCATCACTGAAAGTAACGAGAATGCGACGCGCAGTTATTCAAAAAAGGGCGCTGCCCAAGCAGCCGCCCTTTCGTTAAATCACATCTTTTTTAGAGACTACACTCTAATCTTCTTCGCTTCTCACTTCACAGCCTACCCAACCAGGCGAATCCGCAAAGTTAATACACTCCTCCACACCACAATCCCGGCGCTCCAAAAAAAGAAGCGCAAGGGTGGAGTCCAGAGGAGGGACAGCGCTTTCTGTCCTTCCTCTGGGAACCTTCCGTCCCGGAAAGAGTTTATTTAAAATATTCCACACCAGACTCGAATATTTTAATATCCTGCTCTCCATAGATATTAATAGCAACTCCGTCTCCACGACGTTCGCTGTGAGCCATCTTACCAAGGATACGTCCATCCGGACTGGTAATGCCCTCAATGTTCATATAAGAACCATTGACATTCCACTCTTCATCAACACTGAGCTGTCCATCCGGAGTTACATACTGAGTTGCAACCTGTCCGTTTGCAAACAGCTTCTGCAGCCATTCTTCATTTGCAACGAAGCGTCCTTCACCATGTGAAGCCGGGTTACAGTATACACCGCCAAGCTGTGCCTTCTGCAGCCAAGGAGATTTATTACTAACAACCTTAGTATAAACCATCTTGGAGATATGGCGTCCGATAGTATTAAATGTCAGTGTAGGAGAATCTGCTTTCTGTCCGCAGATTTCACCGTAAGGTACAAGACCAAGCTTGATCAGAGCCTGGAATCCGTTACAGATACCAAGTGCCAGACCGTCTCTTTCATTGATCAGCTTCATAACAGCTTCTTTGATCTTCGCATTCTGGAATGCAGTTGCAAAGAATTTCGCAGAACCATCCGGTTCATCACCTGCGGAGAATCCGCCCGGGAACATGATGATCTGTGCCTGATTGATTGCTTTCTCAAAGAGCTCTACAGAGTCATGGATATCTTCAGCAGTCAGGTTCTTGAATACTTTTACATCCACCTCTGCACCTGCACGCTCGAATGCACGTGTGCTGTCATACTCGCAGTTTGTTCCAGGGAATACCGGAATAAATACACGAGGTTTTGCAACTTTGTTCTTGCATACATAAATGCTGTCTGCACGATAAAGCTTCTCATCTCTGTCAGCTGCCTCTTTGTCATTCTCAGAAGAAACTGTCTTAAATACTTTTTCCAGAGTACCTTTCCATGCGTTTTCAGCTTCGTCTACAGTGATCACTGTATTTCCATAGGAGAAGTTACCGTCAGCAGTTACTTCACCGATCACTGTATAAGTGATGGAAAGCTCACCAACTTTACCATCCGGAACTTCCAGGATAATATCACCAAATCCAGGTGCAAAGAAATCTCTCGGATCAAGGTTATGCTCGATTTTCACGCCCATGCCATTACCAAATGCCATCTTTGCAACTGCAGCTGCAATACCATGACGGTCAAGTGCATAAGCAGAAACAACTTTGCCATCCTGCATATCTTTATGAAGTTTTTCATACTGATCCATGATTCCTGCATAATCCGGCAGATCATACTGATCCTTCGGTGCGCGAAGCCATACCAGTTTGTTTCCTGCTTTCTTTAATTCCGGTGTGATCACATCCTGGATCTTCGCAACGTCAACTGCGAAAGATACCAGTGTCGGAGGTACATCAATATCATTGAATGTACCGGACATACTGTCCTTACCACCGATAGATGGAAGTCCAAATCCCATCTGTGCTGCATAAGCACCGAGAAGTGCTGCGAAAGGCTGGCTCCATCTCTTAGGATCTTCTGTCATACGACGGAAGTATTCCTGGAATGTGAAACGGATTTTCTTATAGTCACCACCTGTAGCCACGATTCTTGCAACGGACTCTGTCACTGCATAAGCAGCTCCGTGGTATGGACTCCAGGAGGATAAATACGGGTCAAAGCCATAGCTCATCATGGTTACAGTATCTGTTTTGCCATTCTGTACCGGAACCTTGGCAACCATTGACTGAGTTTCTGTAAGCTGATATTTACCGCCATATGGCATAAATACGCTGCCTGCTCCGATAGAACCGTCGAACATTTCCACAAGTCCTTTCTGAGAGCATACATTTAAGTCTGCCAGAGTTTCCATCCATTTAGCCTTTACATCAGCTACATCCGGGCGCTCTTCAAAGAGGTTGCCTTCTTTGTTCGGGATTTCTACTTCTACAGTTGTTTCCTGATGTGCACCGTTGGTATCCAGGAATGCACGGGAAATATTTACGATTTCCTTGCCTCTCCATACAAGTACCAGACGAGGATCCTCTGTTACAACTGCAACAGGAATTGCCTCCAGGTTCTCTTCATTTGCATAGCCAAGGAAAGTATCTACATCTTTCGGGTCAACTACTACAGCCATACGTTCCTGAGATTCGGAGATTGCGATCTCAGTTCCGTCAAGACCTGCATATTTCTTCGGAACCTTGTCAAGATCTACTCTAAGACCTGCTGCCAGCTCACCGATAGCAACGGAAACACCGCCTGCACCAAAGTCATTACATTTCTTGATAATATGGCTGACTTCTTCACGGCGGAACATACGCTGGATCTTACGCTCAGTAGGAGCATTACCTTTCTGTACCTCAGCGCCACATACTTCGATAGAAGCTTCTGTATGAACCTTGGAAGAACCGGTAGCACCACCGATACCGTCACGTCCTGTACGTCCTCCAAGCAAGATAATGATATCTCCCGGATCAGAATTCTCACGGATAACCGCACGTCTGGGAGCAGCACCCATAACAGCACCGATCTCCATACGTTTTGCCACATAATTTGGATGATAAACTTCTTTTACATAACCTGTTGCAAGACCGATCTGGTTTCCATAGGAGCTGTAGCCATGAGCTGCGCTTCTTACCAGTTTCTTCTGCGGAAGTTTACCCTTGAGAGTTTCTTTTACAGAAACAGTAGGATCTGCTGCACCTGTTACACGCATTGCCTGATATACATAAGTACGTCCTGAAAGCGGGTCACGGATTGCACCGCCAAGGCAGGTAGCTGCACCACCGAATGGCTCGATCTCAGTAGGATGGTTGTGTGTCTCATTCTTGAAGTTGATCAGCCATTCCTCTTCTTTACCGTCTACGTCTACAGGAACTACAATACTGCAGGCATTGATCTCATCAGACTCTTCCTGATCAGCAAGCTTTCCTTCTGCTTTCAGTTTCTTCATAGCCATCAGAGCCAGATCCATCAGGCAGACAAATTTGTCCTTACGGCCTTTGTAAAGTTCTTCTCTGTCAGCAAGATATTTCTTGTAAGTATCTACGATCGGTGCTTTGTAATCACCTTCGTCAAATTTTACATCTGTCAGTTCTGTGGAGAAGGTTGTGTGACGGCAATGATCAGACCAGTAAGTATCAAGTACACGGATTTCTGTCATGGACGGGTCACGTTTCTCTTCTTCTTTGAAATAATGCTGGATATGCTGGAAATCCTTGAATGTCATTGCAAGATTTAAAGAATCATAAAGTTCCTTTAATTCTGCTTCCGGCATTTCCTTAAATCCGTCAAAAATCTTAACATCTTCGGGTTCCGGGAAAACAGTTACCAGTGTTTCCGGTTTCTGCAGACCTGTCTCACGGGAATCTACAGGGTTGATGCAGTGATGCTTGATAGCATCAAATTCTTCATCTGTGATAGTTCCTTCAATTACATAAGTAGTTGCGGAACGAATGATAGGCTGTGCATTCTCATCCAGGAACTGTACACACTGAACAGCAGAATCTGCTCTCTGGTCAAACTGTCCCGGTAAAAATTCTACAGAGAAGATACGGGAGCCTTCTGCTGCCTCAAAATTCTCCAGATATAAATCATCTACAGGTGGCTCTGCAAAAACAGTTTTGCATGCTTTATCAAAAACTTCATCAGAAATATTTTCTACATCATAGCGGATCAGCACACGTACTGCTGTTACGGATTTAATTCCCAGATAGCTGCTGACCTCATGTTTTAATTCCTTTGCCTGTACAGCGAAGGCCGGTTTCTTTTCTACATAGACACGTCTTACGTTACTCATAGAAACTCCTTTCTTGTGTATGCATTGTTTTAAAAATGCTTTAAAAGCACCTTGCAGCCCGACTCCAGTGAACCTGCTGCTTGAACTATTGCTTTCTTTATAGTATCATAGGAAATATCATTAGTAAAATTAATATATCTTATATTTTTTATTAATGTAACTAATTAGTTACTGTTCACTGGTAATATCCCGCGAGGTGTTTTTTGTGAGCGAAGGTCACAGAAAACCCGAGATATACCGCGCGAATTTATGCGATTAGCATAAATTCTGTGCATCGCGAAGCGTGTTACTGAGAACGGAGTGAACAGTAACACTAATTAATCACTATCCGTGAAATGTTTTGGAATGAATATGCCAAAATCCCGAGACATACTATCTAAAGTTCCATTGTTGCCGACAATTTGTATCATCACATTATTTTATGAAAGGATTTATTTCTATGGATATTAATCTTGAACTATACAAAGTATTCTACTATGTTGCCACCACCCTGAGCTTTTCTGAGGCCTCCCGCCAGCTTTTTATCTCCCAGTCAGCAGTCAGCCAGTCCATTAAAACTCTGGAAAAGAAGCTAAATCATCCTCTTTTTATCCGCAGTACCAAGAAAGTATTGTTAACTCCTGAAGGAGAACTTCTGCTCCAGCATGTAAAACCGGCTCTCCAGCTTCTGGACGAGGGAGAATCTCTCCTGTCAGGAGACAATCTGCTGAAAGGTCAGCTGCGTATCGCTGCCAGCGATACGATCTGCCGGTATTTTCTCATTGATTATCTGCAGAAATTCCATCAGACCTATCCTGATGTCCGCATTAAAGTCACAAACAGTACCTCCATCGGTTGTGCAGAGCTTCTGGAAAAGGGTCAGGCAGATCTGATTGTATGCAACTGTCCCAATTCCAGGCTTGGCAGTCATTTTCAGACACGTGTGCTAAAAGAATTCCACGATGTATTCGTTGCCAATACGGATTACTTTCCTGTACACACTGTTCAGACCGAACTGCAGGAGCTTCTGAACTATCCAATCCTGATGCTTTCCCCCAAAAGTACCACCAGTGAATATCTGCGAGAGGCATTCACAGCCCATAATCTCAAGCTTCTTCCTGAAGTAGAGTTAAACAGTAATGACCTGCTTCTGGATCTGGCACGGATCGGACTGGGAATTGCCTGCGTTCCTGATTATATGTTAAAAGAAAATGATCAGCTGACACCGCTCATGTTAAAAGAGCCTCTTCCCGGACGTCAGCTTATACTTGCCCAGCATGACAGTCTTACTGTCTCTCAGGCTGCTGAACGCTTTATTGAAATGTTTACTTCCATATAATAAAAGAAGTCCTCACTCAGTACTGAAACAACAATTTTTATAATCGCGTTTCTTACTGAATGAGAACTTCTTTTTCTTATTTCGGCATTACAGCCAGTGCATCAGTAATATACTGATTATCGATTGCTGCAAAGAATCCGCCGTCTGCCTTGGTTGCATAATCCATATCAATCGGCATTTTTCCAAGTACAGGAACCTTCAGCTCTGCTGCGATTTCATCAATATGGCTCTCACCAAAGACTTTGATCTCTTTTCCGCAGTCCGGACATTTCACATAGCTGTAGTTCTCTACGATTCCAAGTACCGGTATCTTCATCATCTCAGCCATATTAAAGGCTTTCTTAACGATCATCTTAACCAGATCCTGAGGTGATGTTACGATCACGATTCCTTCGATCGGCAGAGACTGGAATGCTGTAAGCGGAACATCACCTGTTCCAGGAGGCATATCCACAAACAGATAGTCTACGTCGCCCCAGATAACATCTGTCCAGAACTGTTTTACCATATTTGCAAGAACCGGACCTCTCCAGATTACAGGAGTATCCTCTGTAGGAAGCAGAAGGTTGATGGACATTACCTTGATCCCGTTTTTTGTGATCATCGGGTAGATACCTTCATCATTTGCCATTGCTGCACCCTTTAATCCATACATTTTCGGAATGGACGGTCCTGTGATATCCGCATCCAGGATACCGACTTTGTATCCCTGTGCTGCCATCATGTTTGCCAGAGAGCCTGTTACGAAGGATTTACCAACTCCACCCTTTCCGCTGACAACCCCGATCACATGTTTTACATTTGACTGAGCATTCATTTCTGCCTGAAAGCTCTGCTGTTTCTTGCTGCTTGAACAACCTTCGCAGCTTGCTTTGTCGCATGAAGTGTTGTTACATTCTTTTGCCATAATTAATCTTCTCCTTTATATTTACGCACTGCTGTACTGACAAAATATTGTTACTGTTCACTCCGTTCACAGTAACGTAGCCAAAATTCATTCCAGATTGCCTGCGGCAATGGAATTTTGGCTTGTATGTCTCGGGATTTTGGCATATTCATGCCAAAACACCTCGCGGGATAGTGGTGTGTGAACAATAACAAAATATTCTCTATTGCCAGTGTGGAGCGTGTCTGAAAAATCATTCCCACAAATTGTGACGCACATCTTGCGTAAAACATTTTTCAAACAAGCTCCAGAGTACGCATATTACTTTACAAATCTGTCAATTGCTACCTCAAGTTCTTTAATTGCCTCTTTATCACCATGTTCCACTGCATCTACGATACAGTGTTCGATATGATCCTGCAGAATGATCTTACCTGTATTATTGATGGCAGATTTCACTGCTGAAAGCTGTATCAGAACTTCCGCACAGTCTCTTCCGTCCTCTATCATACGTTTGATAGATTCCATATGTCCGATTGCTCTGGACATACGGTTCAGCACTGCCTTTGTATGCGCATGACTGTGATGATGCCCATGCTCCCCATGAGAATGTTCAACTACCGTCCCATCCTCCAGTACATGCGTATGTGTCTTTTGTTCCTCGGCCATAACATTCCCCTTTCTCTTTCAGAATATCCGATTCTTTACCGCTTATCTGTCTTTATATCCTCACACACTGTCTGTGGCTTTCCTGCTTACAGCACTTCCGTACAGCGTAAATGATATTATACCACATTTGTCAAATTTCTGTAAAGGAGCAACGCTGTTTTATTTGTGAAGTCGTAATATCAAAAATAATGGTTCCATCCTCCAGGACAGTTTTCTCATAGGAAACTTCTTTTCCTTTGAATTTATTTCTGATATATTCTTCCGGATCCTCAAGTTCCAGCTCTTCCACAAAAACATCACGCATCTGATTCCGCGGACATTTATTAAAAATTTCCCATATCAGTTCATATTCTTTCATATTCCATCTCCAGTCCGTAAGACGGATATTCACAATCCGTTTCACTATTTAGCCCTCTTCGGCTGATTTACGGCAATCTGCACAGATTGTCCTGCGGTTTTTCCCAACCAGTCTGAGACTATTATAATTATTTTTAGATTTTTTGTCAAAAATAATTGCATGAAGACGAATTATAGCGTATCATAGTCTATAATTATCAAAACAGCAATGTTACTGTTCATTTTGCAGCCTGATGTTTTTTTGAATTCTGCATATTCACAGTAACTGTAACTATTCAGTACTTTCGGGAAGCAGTGTACCGGATAGTTACCGACAGCTACAAACTAATTACATATATAAAGGAGAGAAATCTATGAAGCTTTTAAAAGACCGAATTCTTAAGGATGGAGTTGTAAAACCGGGAAATATTTTAAAAGTAGACAGTTTCTTAAATCATCAGATGGATATTACCCTCATCAATGAAATCGGCAAAGAATTCAAACGCCGCTTCTCCGACTGTCCAATCACTAAAATCCTTACAATTGAAGCATCCGGTATCGGTATCGCCTGTATTGCTGCACAGTACTTTGATGTACCTGTAGTTTTTGCCAAGAAAGCACAGAGCGTGAATCTGGATGGAGAAATGTATACAACTAAAGTAGAATCTTTCACTCATAAGAAAGTATATGATGTGATCCTTTCCAGGAAGTTTCTCGGACCTGAAGACCATGTACTTCTGATTGATGATTTCCTTGCTAACGGATGTGCACTTCTCGGCCTGATCGATATTGTTAAGAAATCAGGGGCAACTCTTGAAGGAGCCGGTATTGTTATTGAGAAAGGATTCCAGCATGGCGGTCAGGAGATCCGCGATATGGGAATCCGTCTTGAATCTCTTGCCATTGTTGATTCCATGACAGACGATTCCTTAACCTTCAGAGATTAACTATAAAAGGATGGGAAAACCCATCCTTTTTTTGTTCTATGAATTCTTTATTTTTTCTGATCTGATGTTTTCTCCACTTTTGAGTTATCTTCGGAATCATAGATCAGATTTTCTCTCGTTTCACCTTCTGATTTATCTTCTGTTTCGGGAGTTGGTGTCACTTCTTTTGAATCTTCCTCTGAGGCTGTCTTTAATGTCACTTTCGGCACAGGTGTTGCCTCTGGCGCAGGTGTCACCTCCGGTGTCGGTGTGGGATCAGGAGCGATCTCATCTTCCGTATAAGTTCCGTTATCCACAAGAATCTGATAATTATCCTTGTCGATCATCTGTGCTCCACATGTAAAAGTTCCCACAATCTTTACTCCGTTATCATACTGTGAATAATCTTTTACGTCAACTTTCTCTCCTGTCAGATAGTCAATGGCCATCTGTGCTCCGCCCTTAGCCAGTTCCTTACGGTCCATAAACATGGTAAATGACATTTTACCTGCTGCAATATCCTTTACTGCCTGTGCCTCACTGCCATATCCTGTGATCATCGGCCATTCATCACTTCCCGGTTCCAGACCACTGTCACTTAAAATTTCCTCTGCAGCATAAGCAAATCCGTCATATGCAGTACAGATAATATCCGGAGCCTTCTCCTCTGCATAAAACTCACTTATAATCGAATCAAGTTTTGTCTTTGCAGATGTCTCGCTCCATCTCATGATTCCTGTATCATCAAATGACGTATTTCCGGATTTGCATACAAGTGTTCCATCATCCAGATATTCCTGAAGCCCTTCCTGGATTCCATTACACAGAAACAGTGCAGCATTGTCATCCGGAGATCCCATGAGAAATTCTATTGTATAAGACTTCTTATCCTCTCTGGCTTTATCCAGATCCATTTTTTTGATAATTTCTTTGGCAATATCATTTCCTATGGATCTGGTATCATAGGTTGCATAATAATTGATATCCGCAGTATCCCGGATCAGACTGTCATAAGAAATAACCGGTATTTCCTGCTCATTGGCAGTTTTCAGGATATCTGTCAGACCATAGGAATCTACCGGATCAATGATCAGGGCAGAAACCTGCTCATCAATAAATTCCTGAATCTGGGAAATCTGAAGCGCAGGATCGCCGCCGGCATTCTTCACATCTGCCTCATATCCTCCATCTTCAATCTGCGAAGTCATCTCTTCGCTGTCAATTTTTGCATCCTCATCGTCATCAGAAAGAAGCACACCTATCTTTCCGGCAGAAGCTTCCGTTACCTCAGCATCTTCCTCTGATTCATCATCTGAATCTTTTCCTGAAGAATCTCCGTCTTCTTCCTCCTTCACTGATGTCTCTTTATTGTCTTCGTCTGATTTTGCACTGTCTCCTGCCTTGCTGCTGTCATCGGCATCAGAAGCATTTTTATTTTCTGCCTCTACTTTTTCACCTTCCTCAGTTACTTCGCCTACGCCCTCTTCTTCTACCTGGGCGCTTTCATTTGCTGCTTCTTTTGCCTCATTCTTCCCGCAGGCAGACAGGAACATGGAGGATACCATTATTCCAAGCAGAATAGCTGTTGCTCTTCTTTTCATAATACGATCCTTTCTGATATCATATTTATTTATCAATTCCCTTATAATCTTTTGCAATGTTCTTCAGATAATCCCGATAGGCAACGGCTGCTTTCTTTGGTTTCAGAATATGTACATTTCTTCCCATAGAAGTCAACCATCCAAAAAATGCCTTATCAACCACAACCTCAACAGTTACAATAAAATTGTCCTCCCCCTTTATTTTGCAGAAAATCTCCGAGCCAAAGGTACGCTGGATTTTTTTCTTTGTAGAATTCTGACATACAAGCCTGATTTCTTTTATATTCTCTCCTGTTTGGGAGGGTGTCGGAGCACTGATCTTTGCAGGTGCTTCAGATTCTTTTCCAATCTGTTCCTGCACATTTTCAGATTTCTCTCCTGTTTCGCCATCCGGCTGATGTATTATCGTATTATCCGCTTCTGTTTTATCTGAAGCGGATTTTTCCTCATAATATCCGCCTTCCCGTCCTCTTCTGTAATGTATATCCATTCCAAAATCACGCAGGGTTTCCATATCATCATAAATACTCTTTCGCTCAGCTCGAATCCCCTGTTCTTCCAGTTTTGCCAGAATCTCCTGCATGGTGACAGGCTTTTGGCTGGTTGTCTCAGACAGCATTTTCTGCAGATACAGTATTTTTCCTTTTTGATTACATGATTTCGCCATAATTATCCTCTTACAAATCTATGGTATATATAGTCATTTGCTTCTTTTTCCTGACTGTCATCTAACGGTGTAAGTTCTGTTTCTTTTCCATACTTTCTTTCCAGCGCATGTTGAATGAGCCAGTCTGCAAGCTGCGGATTCTTCGGAAGTAACGGTCCATGCAGATAAGTCCCTATCACATTCTTATATACTACGCCTTCATAGCCTGACTTACCGTCATTTCCTGCACCGTAAAGTACTTTTCCCAGTGGTTTGTTATTATTAATGCAGGTTCTTCCTCCATGATTCTCAAATCCAACGATCGGCATATCAAACAGCTCACTCTGCAGAACGATATTCTGGATCAGACGGCCTTCGCCCTGCTCTGTATACAAGTCTACCAGGTCCAGTCCTTTCATGTTTCCCTGATCTGTTTTGTAATACTTCCCAAGTAACTGATAGCCACCGCAGATTGCAATGACAACGCCGTTATCTTCCACATAAGCCTTAAAATCCGGTTGGATTTTCTGTAGCTTCTCACATACGATCATCTGTTCTCTGTCCGAACCGCCACCCAGAAGTACGATATCAAGCTTCGAGAAATCTATTTTATCATCCAGCTCAAACGGTATGGTCTCAGCCTCAATCCCACGCCACTGGCATCTCTTCATCAGACACTGGATATTACCTCTGTCACCGTAAAGATTCAGAAGATCCGGATATAAATGTCCTATTGTAATTTTCATTATTTCTCGCCCTCCAGTCTCTTCAGAATATTTCTGGTACTGAATAATGCTGTATAGTTTACCAGCACATACAGATTCCCCACTCCGTCCTCTACTCTGTCGCGGATTGCTTTCTCAACATCGCCCTCGAGGACAGACGGGATATCCACATATTTCAGCCGCAGACGCATATCCTGACAGCGGATACCGCTTACAGTAATAGATTTCACTGAATCATTTCCGAGAAGATCAAAGTCAACATCCCAGAGCCAGGAAATATCTGTTCCATCCTGAGCATTATCATTGATCGCAATAATAATGTCCTTCGGTGCCTGATCCTGCATCACTGCGGAAATATTCTGATTAAATCCCGCCGGATTCTTGGCAAGATTTAAGGTTACTCCTGTTCCCTTAATGCGAAACTGCTCCATACGTCCGTTTTCCGGATTAAATCTGCGGAGCATATCCCCGAAATGCTCTCCCGCAAATCCCGCAGTCCTCACTCCCGCATAAGCTGCCAGTATATTATACACATTATAAAATCCCTTATAATTTGCTACAATGTGTTTTCCTTCTACACAAAAGCTAAGCTGGTCGCCTACCTTTACATCCTCCGCATCAAAATCCGGCTTCGGTCTTGCAAATCCGCATTTTGGACAATAATAATCTCCCAGCTGGCTGTAATGATAAAAACGATATTCCAGTTTTTCACCGCATCGCTTACAGAAACGTCCTTCCCTGATTTCATTTGCCGCAGATTTGATCACCGGTTTACTGATACCATAAGTTACATATGGATTCCCGGAATCCATGGCAAGATATGCGGATAATGCATCATCACCGTTTACAATAATCTGCATCTTCGGAACCTTGCGCATCATTTCTTCCAGAATGTTCATAGTGATATCAATCTCTCCGTATCTGTCAAGCTGGTCGCGGAAAAGATTTGTCAGAAGCATATAGTCCGGTTTGATTCTCGGAAAAATATGTCTGGTGGATGCTTCATCGGCCTCAATGCATGCATAGTCCGCATCAATTTTACCATTCCATTTCGAAGCCAGCACAAATGCGGCAACAACTCCATTGAGCATATTGGAACCTGTATGGTTACAGATTACTTTCTGTCCTTCCGCTTCCAGTGCCGCACAGAGCATATTGTTGGTAGTTGTCTTTCCATTTGTACCGCAGGTTGCAAAAATAGCCTTTCGTACCTGTGAGGAAAGCTGTTCCAGAATGTCCGGACAGATCTTAATCGCCACTTTTCCTGCCCAGGTCACACCCTGTCTTCCCATTTTCTTACATACGTATCCTACAAATTTTGCTGCACAGACAGCAATCATTACTCTTATTTTCATTGTGTATGATAATTTCCTTTATAAATATAATCTTTGTTATTGCCGCTTATTTGTTTCAACTCACAGTCGGTAATTTCACAGAGTCTGACGTGTCAACAACATACTGACTGTGGTTTGCCTCATGTCAGTGGGAGATACCGATTTCTCTCCGCCCGCCACTGCCGTTCATTTTCTTATTTGCAATTCATCTACCACCTATAGAGGAGGGAGAATTCTTGCTATATCCTGTTAAAATTCTTTTTGCTCCTGATATCTTTACCCTTATTCATTCCGGAACAGCTACAGCTATAATAATCCTCTATGATCATTTCATAATGCCGGCAGAACAACTCAGTTAAACATAGTATCCTGCAGATAGTCTGAGCATACACCTGCCGCACCCTCTTGCATATAATATTGTGCTTCCTTCAGGTCATTCACAGTATAAATATATAACCTGATTCCTTTTTTGTCAAAAATCTTCTGCACATCCTCTGACCAGTATTTATAGTAGACTGTAGCTGCCTGAATATTCTTTTCTCTGCAAAATGCCGCAATTTCAGTCAGTTCTTTAATAGAGTATTCCTGCCATAAAGAATAAATATATCCTGGAAAATCGTACAGCAGTGCTGTTCCGGCAAACATTGCCTGGTTATAAATTTCCGGTATGACCTGCCGCATCACATCCGGGACACCGGCAGCCTCTGCCAGTTCAATATAGTCTGCATAATCTTCCACTGTTTTCTGATAATTACGGAGAGAATACTGTTTGGAATCCAGCATCACAAAAGCGTCCGGATAATCGCTCAGCAGAACCAGCAGATCTTCAAATGTTATAGGAGTATATTTTCCATAAATGGGCCGGGATAAGAATTCCTCTGAGGACAGAACTTTCTTTTCATCGCCTTCCCATTGTCCAAGAGACTGATACCAGCTATGGCGGCACACCCATACATTGTCAGATGTCTTCACAAGATCAACTTCAAACAACCTGCACCCCATCTGATAGCCTGCCAGAAAACTCTCTTTTGAATTCAGATAGGTTTTATCACCAATCCCTCCCAGTGCATGTGCGATCGTTTTATAATTTTCCCACTTAAATTCAGGTGTGGTGGCAGATATGGAATAAGCATCATTTCCCCACAGAAACAGTGTAACAGCCAGTAATTCCACCAACAACAAAAACATCCTGATGAAATAACCAAATCCTGATCGTTTCTTTTTCGTATTCTGCCTCAATTTTTCAATCTCCTGCCGGTCATTTGTATTCCTCGCTTATCTTTTGCTCTCGTATTTTGTAACAGTCCAATGTCTTATTTAACACTTCTTCATCAATATGGTTTTTATATACTCTACGATTTTACGCTATCTGGCTCAAATAATCAAGGGTAATAAACGGTTATGTTATAAGGAAGTGATTTCCTATAGCATAACAAAAAAACTGCATATATACGGCATGAACACCATACATATGCAGTCTTATCATCGTCTGGACAAATATAAAATCGAAAATCTGGCTGGATTATACTAATTCGATCAGTACTTCCATTGCAGCATCGCCTTTACGCGGTCCGATCTTAACGATTCTTGTGTAACCACCGTTACGGTCAGCGTATTTTGGAGCGATCTCATCGAACATCTTAGCAACCATATCTACGTCTTTAGTGTTTTTCTTTCTTCCGGCACCCTTTGCAGGTACTTCTTTAACCGGGTAGAAAACTTTCATCATCTGACGACGAGCGTGAAGTCTGGAAGGAGCATCTTTCTTGATCTCTTTCTGTACTTCATCGTATACAGTTTTCTTCTTTCCGTCAACAACTTCTTTTACTCTCTTGCCTTCAGCATCTTTACGAGCAACTTTAGCAGTTACAGTAACAGTTTCGAAGTTATCTTTTTCACGAACAGCCATAGCTACAAGGCCTTCTGCGATTTTACGGATTTCTTTTGCTTTAGCTTCTGTAGTAACAATTTTTCCATGATATAAAAGGCTTGTTACCTGGCTTCTCAGTAATGCTTTTCTCTGGTCAGAAGTTCTGCTTAATTTTCTATATTTTGCCATTTAATTTTCCTCCATCTGTGGGACAGCCGGGCACGCTTGTTCGGTCTTACTGTCCGACTGCTTAGGCATCCCCACCGTATAATATCTCTTTGCTAACTGGTTATTGTTCCCTTAGAGAACCAATAACCTGATCAATTCTTACTCTTCTGCAGGCTGAAGCTGTAAGCCCAGCTCTTTCAGTTTCGCAAGAACTTCTTCTAATGATTTACGTCCAAGGTTACGAACCTTCATCATATCATCAGAAGTCTTGTTACATAATTCTTCAACTGTATTAATGCCGGCTCTCTTCAAGCAGTTATAGGAACGAACAGATAACTCAAGTTCATCAATGCTCATTTCCAGGACTTTTTCTTTCTCATTGTCTTCTTTCTCAATCATAACCTCAGCGGTCTTTGCATTCTCGGAAAGGTCAATGAAAAGGCTCAAGTGCTCGCTTAATACTTTTGCTGCAAGGCTTACCGCCTCATCCGGATCAAGTGTACCGTTTGTATACACATCCAGTGTCAGCTTATCATAATCGGTTACCTGACCAACACGTGTATTCTCTACAGTCATGTTGACTCTGTCTACCGGTGTATAGATAGCATCAACTGCAAGTACACCGATCGGCATATCATCAGATTTACCTTTATCAGCACTGATATATCCGCGGCCTTTTGTAATAGTAAGCTCCATAGCAAGTCTGCAGTCCTTGCCACCGTTTAAAGTAGCAATCACCTGATCCGGATTCATGATCTCGATATCCTGATCAGCCTGGATATCAGCTGCAGTTACAACACCTTTTCCTTCACATTCAATGTATGCGGTTTTCGGCTCATTGTCTGTGCTGTGGTTCTTAATAGCAAGGCTCTTCAGATTCATGATAATATCGCTCACGTCTTCTTTTACGCCCGGAATGGAGCTGAATTCGTGAAGCACACCATCAATTTTAACCTGGCTTACAGCTGCACCCGGCAGGGAAGACAGCATAATTCTTCTTAAAGAATTTCCAAGTGTAGTTCCATATCCTCTTTCCAGAGGCTCAACTACGAATCTGCCAAATTTTTTATCTTCAGATAATTCGGTAATCTCGATCTTAGGTTTATTAAAATCAAACACTATAGGGTTCCCTCCTTCTGGGTTAATAAAAGTTTGAGGGGTATTCATTCAAATACTACAATTCAGCGGAAGATAATAATCAACCACTGAATCGTATAAATAATAGAAATATTACCAGGTAATTTTCTATGATATAATCCTATGGATTATTTGGAGTACAACTCGACGATAAGCATCTCGTTTACAGGAACATCAATTGCTTCTCTGTTAGGAAGTTCTTTTACAGTTCCTTTTAAGTTCTCCTGATCTACATCGATCCATTCCGGAACAAGACGTCCGCCAGTTACTTCAAGGATACCTTTGTATCTTTCAGAACCTTTGGATTTTTCTCTGATCTCGATCTGATCACCGGCTTTTACAAGGTAGGAAGGAATGTTTACACATTTTCCGTTTACAAGTACATGCTTGTGGTCAACAATCTGACGAGCTTCTTTTCTTGTTCTTGCAAATCCCATACGGAATACTACATTGTCAAGTCTGCTCTCAAGAAGGATCATAAGGTTTGCACCAGTCTGTCCAGGCATTCTGTCAGCTTTGTCGTAGTAGTTGTGGAAAGGTTTTTCCAGAACTCCGTAGATGAATTTTGCTTTCTGTTTTTCTCTTAACTGTAAACCATACTCAGACATTTTACGATTTGCACGTTTTAACTGTCTTGTGGATTTTTTATCAATTCCTAAATAAATCGGATCCAGGCCAAGGGATCTGCATCTTTTCAGAACAGGCACTCTATTTACTGCCATTTCTCAAATACCTCCTAATATTCTAAATCAATTAGACTCTTCTGCGTTTTGGTGGGCGGCAACCGTTGTGTGGTACCGGAGTTACGTCGCGGATGCTTGTTACTTCCAGTCCGCAAGCCTGAAGGGCACGGATTGCAGCTTCACGTCCAGAACCTGGTCCTTTTACCATAACATCTACAGTTTTTAAACCATGAATAAGTGCAGCTTTTGTTGCAGTCTCAGCTGCCATCTGTGCTGCATAAGGAGTAGATTTTCTTGAACCTCTAAATCCAAGACCACCAGCACTTGCCCATGAAAGAGCGTTTCCTTCATTGTCAGTCAGAGTAACAATTGTATTGTTGAAAGAAGACTGAATATGTGCCTGTCCGTGTTCAACGTTTTTCTTGACACGACGTTTTGCAGTCGCTTTTTTAGTCACTTTAGCCATTTTAAAACTAACCTACACTTTCCTATTTATCAATCAAATATATGTTACAAGAAACACCATGTCCACTAAATTCATTTCCTCGCTTCGCTTGTCATTCATCAAGTGTCCATGCAAGCTTCCTCATAAGATCAGCTTACGCTTATCAGATGTTTAAAGCTTTATTTATTTATTTCTTCTTATTAGCTACTGTTCTCTTAGGACCTTTACGTGTTCTGGCGTTGGTCTTAGTCTTCTGACCACGAACCGGAAGTCCTTTACGATGACGGATACCTCTGTAGCATCCAATTTCCTGCAGTCTCTTAATGTTGAGGGCGATTTCTCTACGAAGGTCACCTTCTACTGTCATTGTTTCATCAATAACTGCGCTGAGTCTCTTTACTTCGTCATCAGTCAGATCTCTGACACGTGTGTCAGGATTAACTTCTGCCTTTGCAAGGATCTTGTCTGCGCTTGGTCTACCAATACCATAAATGTAGGTAAGACCGATTTCAATACGTTTTTCTCTTGGTAAGTCTACACCAGCTATACGAGCCATGTACTGTTTCCTCCATCTTCTACTTTGAAAGTCCTTAATGCCTGTACATCACTTACCCTCGCGAATTCTCTCACTCAAGTAAGGTGAAATGGGATGTATCGGACACATCACTTCCTTATTTCTCAGTTCCTAATTGGGGTGCCTCGGTAAAACACCCAGCTGCAATTGGCGAAAAGCAGCCTTTCCGAATTACTGCGGCCAACGGGCCAACGTTGCCTCTCGGTATTAGGCAATACATGCTAAAACTATCTTAACAGTCTGAACAACCCTTCCGGGCGTCTCACACTGCAGCCGCACGTTACACAAACTTTAAACCGTCAATCAACCCTGACGCTGTTTGTGTTTTGGATTCTCACAGATTACTCTGATAGATCCTTTTCTTTTAATGATCTTGCATTTTTCGCAGATCGGCTTTACAGATGATCTTACTTTCACTGGAAATCCTCCTTTTCCGTAATATAGGCTTGAATCTGCAGTTCATACACACAGTCTTTGCGCGTACATATGATATATTAACACTGTCGATTGGATTATGCAAGCCCTAATTTTAAATTTTTGTTAATTTTTTTGTTGGAGTAGAATGTAGAAATGGTACGTTACGGAGATGAGAAGGATGGTACTTCCTGACACACTGCGATTTCTATATGATTCGTGCGCTTGTTTGATGCCATTCACGCAAACTCGGCTTCGCCTCAAACAGTGCGTTCGGTGGCATCAGCTAGCACAAATCATATGACGAAATCTACGTTTACCGTCTGGAAGTACCATCCTTCTATCTCCTGTCTGTAGCATTTGAATACATAGCAACTGGTGGGTAGTCGATGACGGTAGTTGGTCGCAGACCGCCTTCGGCTTTGTTAATATATGAGAAATAAAAAATAATCGGCTCAGCCTGCATAATTCAATAGCGTAGAATACAGGATTAGTCGATATTTTTTATATCTCTACAGCATAGAGCTTTATAATCCATCCCCCATAAATGAAAAAACTCCCCCTATAAGGCGGCGTGGCCAAGAGGGGGAGTTTGAGGGGGACATGCGGCCTTCGCAACTGTGAGC
>OLPK01001227.1_pt1 | contig 17860 bp, 13 predicted proteins | sample 1672261 | NCBI WGS metagenome assembly OLPK01 (sample SAMEA3136665, study PRJEB25190) | human gut metagenome
GCCGGAGCGGTGCTTAAGCCGCAAGGCGGGAATTGTGCGGTGTTGCCTTAAAAATTGTGGAAAATCCGACTTAAAGTATCGTATCTTATCCCCCGCGGCCCCGGTTTTGCACCGGCGGGCTGCGGGGATTTTGTTTTGCGCAAAAAATTCCGGAAATAGCGGACAACCACTGGCATAAACCGCATAAATATGATATAGTATTAAAGTGTAGTGTTATGCCATACAGCCAGGTTCCGGCGGCAAACTGCCCCGGAACCGGCCGAAAACAAAAAGGGAGCATACCTGACAATATGAAACAACAAGCAAACAAGATCCGCGTGGCCCTGCTGTTTGGCAGCTGTTCAAGCGAGCATGAGGTCAGCTGTGTTTCGGCTGCGGCATGGGCGGATGCCCTTGCCACCATGCCGGACCGATATGAAGTGATTCTGGTGGGCATTACCAAACAGGGCCGCTGGCTGAAATACAGCGGCTCTACCGAGGGCATGCGCAGCGGCAGCTGGGAGCAGGATGCTTCCTGCGTGCCCTGCGTGCTCAGCCCGGACCGCAGCGACCATGGCCTGCTGGTGCACAGCGCCAACGGCTATGAACTGCTGCCGGTGGATGTGGTCGCCCCCATCCTGCACGGCAAAAACGGCGAGGACGGCACGATTCAGGGCCTGCTGGAGCTGGCTGCCATCCCCTATGTGGGCTGCGGCGTTCTGGCATCCGCTGCCTGCATGGACAAAGCCGTTGCCAATACCATCATGGACGCCTATCATGTGCCCCACTGCCACTGGTGCAGCGCCGTCCGAGCCGAAGCGGAAACCCAGCGCAGCGCCCTGTTGACCCGCGTGGAAAACCGCCTGCCCTACCCGATCTTTGTCAAACCGGCCAATGCGGGTTCCAGCGTGGGCATCACCAAGGCCCACAACCGTGAAGAGCTGAACACCGCCATTGACACCGCCCTGCGGGAAGATGACAAAGTGGTGTTTGAAGAGTTTATTGATGGGCAGGAAGTGGAATGTGCCGCCATTGGCAACCCGGATAACCCGCAGGAAGTGCGCACCACCCGCCCCGGCGAGATTTTGACCGGCGCAGAGTTTTATACCTATGACGACAAGTATAAAAACGGTATATCCAAGACGGTGATTCCCGCCCGCCTGCCGGACCAGAAGCTGGACGAAGTCAAAACGCTGGCCGCCCGCGCTTACCTGGCTTTGGGCTGCGCTGGTCTTGCCCGGTGCGATTTCTTTGTAGAGCACGGCACAGGACGCGTGCTTTGCAATGAGCTGAACACCCTGCCGGGCTTTACCCCCATCAGCATGTACCCCAAGCTGATGGAAAACGAGGGCTACAGCTTTGCCGCCCTGGTTGATAAGCTAATCGGCCTTGCACTGAGCAAAAAGCGAGGTGCTTACTGATGGATACTCGTCCCATCGGCGTATTTGACAGCGGCCTTGGCGGGCTGACCGCCGTGCGCCAGCTGCGCCGCCTGCTGCCGGGCGAAGATATTGTGTATTTTGGCGATACCGGCCGCGTGCCTTACGGTTCCCGCGGGCACGATGTGATCGTGCGGTACGCCCAGCAGGATATCCGGTTCCTGCTTTCCCAGAATGTCAAGTTCATTATGGCGGCCTGCGGCACAGTATCTTCCACCTATCCTTCGGCGGAAGCTGCCCAGCTGCCGGTACCCTACACCGGCGTGATCGGTGCGGCAGCCCGCGCAGCTGCTGCCGCCACCAAAAACAAACGCATCGGCGTGATCGGCACAGCGGCCACCATCCGCAGCGGTTCTTATGCTACCCAGCTGAAAGATCTGGTGCCGGGGGTTCAGATTTTTGCCCGCGCCTGCCCCCTGTTTGTACCGCTGGTTGAAAACGGTTATGTGAACGGCGACAAAGTGACCCAGCTGATGATTGAGGAATACCTGACCCCCGTGCGGGATTCCGGCATTGACACCCTGATCCTTGGCTGCACCCACTACCCGCTGCTGAAAAAAATGATCGGCGATTTTGTGGGCGACAGCGTAACGCTGATTGACCCCGGCAAGCTGACCGCCATTGCCGCCGCCACCGCGCTGGATGACCTTGGGATTTCCAGCGGGCGCAGCACCGGCGGCACCACCCGCTTTTTTGTCAGCGATACCCCGGACGGCTTTGCCAAGCAGGAGCGGCTGTTCATGGGCAGCGAAGCGGGCGGCCCGGTGGAACAGATCGCCATTGAAACGTATTAAGGAATTAAACTATTATGGCAAAACCTGTTGAAGAAAATTACCTCATCACCATCAAAGGCACCATGGAGCAGAACGGCGAAAACGACACCGTGGAGCTGATGACCCGCGGCAACTTTGTGCAGCGCGGCAACAGCTACTACATCGTGTATGCTGAAACCGAAGCCACCGGTTACGCCGGATGTACCACCACGGTGCGCGTCAGCCAGGATGCCCGGCTGGTCAGCATGACCCGCTTTGGCAAAACATCCAGCCAGCTGATTATTGAAAAAGGCATCCGCCACCTGTGCCATTACGAAACCGGGTACGGTTCCATCAGCCTTGGCGTGGCCGCTGATGTGATTGAGCACAACCTGCTGCCGGATGGCGGCGAGCTGCAGTTCAGCTACACGCTGGATTCCGGCGCCGAAACCTTAATCAGCCGCAATTCCGTGCTTATCACAGTAGAGCCGCTGAAAAAGCAGGAAACTGAAGTTGAATAAATTTTTAGTTAGGAGTTAAGAAGTAGGAGTTAGGAGTCTTTGGTGTGCGCTGACGCGCACAAATTTTAACGATCAGCTGTGCGGCTGTTTTTCAAAATTGCGGCGCAGGCCGCACCTTAAACTCCTAACTCCTAACTCCTCCCTCCTAACTTCCAAACTGGAGGTACAACGTGAATTACAAATACTATAACCCCCGCAAGGCTGCGCTGGATACGGCGCGTGAGCTGCTGACCGGCGCGCTGAATGCTGCTGTGGCGGACGTTTCCCTTCCGGAAGCCCCGCTGCCGGAATTTATTGTTGAGATTCCCGCCGATGTCAAAAACGGCGATATTGCATCCAACGCCGCCATGGCCGGTGCCCGTGCGTTCCACAAGGCTCCGCGCCAGATTGCACAGGCCATTGTGGACCACCTGAACCTGGAGGGCAGCCTGTTCGACCGTGTAGAGATCGCAGGCCCCGGCTTCATCAACCTGTTCCTGGGTGCCCACTGGTTTACCAGCGTGCTGCAGGCTGCTGCCACTGAGCCGGAATACGGCCGCACGGACGGCGGTGCAGGCAAGCGCTACAACGTTGAATTTGTTTCCGCCAACCCCACCGGCCCCATGCACATGGGCAACGCCCGCGGCGGTGCTCTGGGCGACTGCCTGGCTGCCTGCCTGGACTGGGCCGGTTATGATGTGACCCGCGAGTTCTACATCAACGATGCAGGCAACCAGATCCAGAAGTTCGGCAAGAGCCTGGCCATCCGCTACCTGCAGCTGTACAAAGGCGAAGAGGCCGTTCCCCTGCCGGAAGAATGCTACCAGGGCGCTGACATTATTGCTCGCGCCAAAGAGTTTGCCGAAATTCACGGCGATTCCTATGTCGATAAGGACTTTGAAGAGCTGAAAGATGCCCTGATTGCCGATGCCCTGCCCAAGAACATTGCCGGGCTGCAGCGCGACCTGGGCAAGTACCGCATCACCTATGATGTCTGGTTCCACGAAAGCGACCTGCACAAGAGCGGCGCTGTGGATGATGTCATCAAAATCTTGATGGACAAGGGTGCCTGCTACAAGGCCGAGGACGGTGCCATCATGTACCGCAGCGCCCAGTATGCTTCCAAGTACGGCGTTGTAAACCGCAAGAAGGACGAAAACGCCGACGGCGAAGAGGAAGCCAAAGACGAAGTTCTGGTACGCGCCAACGGCATTCCCACCTATTTTGCCGCCGACATCGCCTACCATTACAACAAGCTGGCCGTGCGCGGTTTTGACCGTGCCATCGACATTTGGGGTGCCGACCATCACGGCCATGTAGCCCGCATGAAGGGTGCCATGGACGCCGTTGGCCTGGACGGCACCAAGTTGGATGTTGTGCTGATGCAGATGGTCAACCTGATGCGCGACGGCAAACCGGTGCGTATGAGCAAGCGTACCGGCAAGGCCATCACCCTGACCGACCTGCTGGACGAAGTGCCTATTGATTCCGCACGTTTCTTCTTCAACCAGCGCGAAAGCTCCTCCACTCTGGATTTCGACCTTGACCTGGCTGTGCGCAACGACAGCGAAAACCCGGTCTACTATGTCCAGTACGCCCACGCCCGCATCTGCTCCGTGCTGAAAAAGCTGGAAGCCGCCGGTGTGACCTTTGAGGGTGCCGATGCCCTGGATGCCAGCCTGCTGACTGATCCCAGCGAGCAGGCTCTGCTGCGTCTGCTTTCCGCTTTCCCGGCTGAGATTGCTGCCGCAGCAGAAAAGTATGACCCGGCCCGCATTACCCGTTATGTTATCGACATTGCCACGGCGTTCCACCGCTTCTACAATGCCTGCCGCATTCTGGAAGCTGACCCTGCCGTTCGCCAGTGCCGCATGGCCCTGTGCCTGGCCGTGCGCAGCGTGATCCGCAACGTGCTGACCATGTTCAAGGTTACGGTGCCGGAGAGCATGTGAATTCGTTAGGAGTTAGGAGTTGAATTAGGAATGAGCAATTAGGAATTGGGGCTGCCTGATTACTAAATGCTTATTGTGATGATTTCTGGGGCTGACTTCTTTTAGCTTCTTTTCTCTAATACAAACTAAAAAGCGTGGGCCTGCCAACCGACAGGCCCACGCTTTTGCACACCCAACATATTTATTATACCACATTCGTCAAGGCAATATCTATCCATAACATGCACGAATAATTCATATTTTGTTTGGGATATCTGCGAATAGACAAATTCCTTAGGGTATTGTATAGTATAGTCACAGAAAGAAAACAGCCGGAGATAAGGAGCTAAAAGCTCCAAGCAAAAGCCACTTTCAATAGCATCGGAACAAGGCACGGCGGTTTTCCCGACAGCTTCAAGCAGATTTCGCAAAGGCTTCCGGTAAGAGGTCTAAATGGGAACACTTGAAGAACTCCGGGAAAGCAGGGACCGGGAGGCTACCGAAGGACTTGAAAGTAAGATGGCAAAGCCGGCAGGATTCGTAAGGAAGGAGGCTCAAGTCCAATGGCTAATTTCAAAGATCCCATTCATCACCGGCGGGCCTGGGCCTGCTGAAAGCAAACGAACCTCATTAACAGCCGCAGGTCATTACCTGTAAAAGATATAAAAGTTAAGATGCAAGGTTCGTAGCTTGCTTAAAATGCAGTGCTCAGGAAATCCCGTCAGAAAAAGTTCCCCGCGTTTACATAGATTAGATGAAGAACTGACGACAGGATTCTAAATAGAAAATTACAGGTTCAAAACCTGGTACGCAAAAGCGTAAATAGAAGCCCAGAATCACCGGTGATTGTTATGAAAGATCTAACTCCGCCGAACAAATAATGCTTCACCTGATCTGGCTGGTGCAAGCGCACCGCCCCCAAAAGGAGAAACTCCGATGTACTAGAGCAAAGAGGAATCAACCTCTGGCATCAAATTCAGGTACCCTGCACAAAATTATTGAAGTTCACTTCCCCGTTCCACAGATGCACCAAGAATCGTTTTCCTTGCAAAATGTTTCCAGGCAGCAAATAACGAACCAAAGGGAATCAGAAATTTCAAGCAAACGCAAAATCATCGAACAACAGCGAATGAAACCCGTTTCCGATTTGCAAAACAAAGAAAACCAGGTTTAAAAACATTCGATCAAAGTTAAAGGATGAGGTTGCCATGAAAATGTGCAAACGGTCCGAAAAATAATACAATCGGGTATGAGGCTATGACTCCAATCAAGTAAGTTCGCTCCAGCGCCATAAGGGTAGAAGGCGCTGGAGCTTTTTTGTTGTGTTGTGCCGGATGTTTCCGGTCTGCTTATCTCCTCTCGTTTACTTTTGTCTGCATCATTTTTGTTTTGCTACCGCGCTCTAACGCAGCAAATCACTCTAAACACGGATCTCCCTCCGCCCACAACATTGCACTGTGCGGCGGAGAGTTTTTATGTTTGCGGTTTTTTGTGGAGTATTACGGTACCGGTATTCCATCGCAATTTCAGTTTTCTGAATTTTATTGTTGACATTTCTGTAATATTGCGTTATGATAGCCACAAGGTCCAGAATTTTACAGAATACTGGAATGATGGGTTTTTCGCTATTTTTGACTTTTCAGATACACCCTAGGATTCCGGTATTTCCGCTGTAAGTTTTGTTTGGCGTTCCCTTGGCAGAGGGTACACCAAAATTCTCTTGTTCACCTTTTTTCTTCGTGAAGTGTGCAGCAGCGCTTCACCATTTTTTAGCTATTGTTATTACAGATTTCTGTTACATTAAAGGAGGCTTTATGGAACAACTTACGATTGATACCGGCCTGCGCGAATACGCGGTCAATGGCGGGCCGGAGCACGGCGGCGGAGTGCTGCGCTTTAACCCCAGCGACCCCAATGTTTACAGCCGTTTTTGCACCCTGCAAAATCAGCTGCAAGAGCTGGAACAGCAGGTGCAGGTGCAAAGCCCCACTGGGACCGATGCCATACAGCTGCTGGCCCAGGCGGATCAGCGCGCCAAGGGGCTGCTGGCGGAAGTATTTGGCCCCGGCAATGATTTTGACGCCATGCTGGGCGGCACCAATCTGCTGGCGGTTGCCGGCAACGGCGAGCGGGTCATCACCAATCTGTTTGCGGCATTGCAGCCCATTCTGGAAGCCGGTGCCCGCCAGTGCGCGGATGCCAAAGCCACGCTGGCCGTGCAGCAGGCCCAGGCAGCGCGCGCCGCGCGCGGGGTGCAGGTATGAGCAGCTGGCGGCTGCCCACCCGGCTGGAGGTTGGCGGAAAAGCATATCCGATTCATTCGGATTACCGCGATATTCTGGATATTTTGCATCGGTTGAACGATGCCAGCGAGCCGGAATTCATCCGCTGGCGGGTGGCCCTGGCCCTATTTTATGAGGGCGATCTGCCGCACAGCGACTATCCGGAGGCCATGCAGAAGCTGGCAGATTTTTTGAACTGCGGGCAAACGCTGCCCCGCTCCCCTGCCCCGCCGCTGTTGGACTGGGAACAGGACGCCCCGCTGATTGCCGCCGACATCAACAAAGCCGCCGGGTGCGAAGTGCGCGCCCTGCCTTATCTGCACTGGTGGACCTTTATGGCCTGGTTCAACAGCATTGGGGACGGCCAGCTGGCTACCCTGCTGCGGGTGCGCAGCAAGCTGCGCCACGGCCAAAAATTACAGCCGTGGGAACAGGACTACTACCGCAAAAACAAAGCCATGGTTGACCTGCGCCCCCGCCTGAATCCGGCAGAGATAGCGGAACGCCAGCGGCTGCAGCGCCTGTTGGCCAATTAAATCCCCATAAGGAGGTAGATGCTTTTGCCAAAATCCTATGCAGGCAGCCTTCAGGTTGCCCTGTCTACACAAACAACTACCCACACCGCGCAGCAGCCGCTGAACGGCCTGCGCACTGCCCTGAAAAAAATAAGCCGCAGTGTAAACGCTGCGTTCTCCGCCGTGCCGGTGGCAAAGTTTGAGCAGCAGACCGCCGCAGCAGCAGTCAGCGCCAACAAAGCCGCCAAAGCCCAGGCCAAACTTGCCAGTGGCACCACCAAAGCAGCCAAGGCCGCCAAACGCAGCGTTGCGGAATTTGATGAGCTGGACCGGCTGCAGGCTTCTCTTGCCGAAAGTGCCGGAGCTGCGGCGGCTTCCACCGCCCGCAAAAGCAGCAGCGCTGCAACAATCAAAGCCGCAGATGCCGAACCGCCACAGTTAAGTCCGCCGGCTCTATTAAACCAGCAGCTGCAAAATTTCTGGGCTACATTACAGGCTGTGCTTGCCCCCGCCGCCGCGCTGTGGGATGCAGCCTGGCAGCAGATGAAAACCGCTGCCCTGACCGTTTGGCAGGATCTTTTGGGCGGCGTTCAGCTGACCTGGGCCGAGTACGGCCAGCCCATTGCCCAGAGTGCCGCCCTGGCGCTGGAAAACCTGCAAGGCATTTTTACCACCCTGTGGCAGAACGTTTTGCAGCCGATCCTTACTAACCTGATGGAGATTTTATCTACCCTCTGGTCCTCCCATCTCAAGCCCCTGTGGGACGACATTCTTTTGCTGGTGGCAAGCGTTGCCAACTGCCTGCTGGACCTGTGGAACAGCCTGCTGGCCCCGGTGGCCAAGTGGATCATCGCCACGTTCGGCCCCGCGTTTGCTGAGGTATTCAACGCCATTGCGGACGTTGTTGGCGTGGCCGTTGGGGCTATTGCGGATGCCATCGATCTGGCCATTGTTGTGCTGCGTGGGCTGGCGGACTTTTTAAGCGCCGTGTTCCGCGGCAACTGGGATGCTGCCTGGCAGGCCATCGGCAACACGGTCAGCACCGTCTGGGATAAGATGACGAACGCCATCAAAACCGCCGTCAATGGCATCATCGGCTTCATCAATCGGATGATCTCCGCCGTTGTCACCGGCATCAACACGGTCATCAACGCGCTGAACGGGTTGTCGTTCGACCTGCCGGACATATTCGGCGGCGGGCATGTCGGGTTTAATATCAGCACCCTGACCGCCCCGCAGATCCCCTACCTGGCGCAAGGCGCGGTCATCCCGGCCAACCGGGAGTTTCTGGCCGTGCTGGGCGATCAGAGCCACGGCACCAACGTGGAAGCCCCGCTGGATACCATCAAGCAGGCTGTGGCCGAGGTCATGGAGGACCTGCAGGCAGGCCAGATGGCGGGCTTTGAAGCCGTGGTTTCCGTGCTGCGGGAGATCCTCTCCGCCGTGTACGGCATTGAGCTGACCGACGAGGACGTAGGCCACGCCGTGCAGCGCTGGCAGCGCAAACAGGCCATTGCCACAGGAGGTGTGTGACGTGACCCTGACCAATCTGTTCCAGATCGATGGCAAATCCCTGTACGCACCGGACTGCGACATTGAACCGAGCTATTCCGACCTGGATTCCAGCGATTCCGGGCGCGATGAGGCCGGGTACATGCACCGCGAAGTGGTGCGGGAAAAAGTTGCCACCTGGCCCATCGCCTACAGCTGCCTGACTGACGACGAATACAAGTACACCATCGGGCTGTTTGCAGGCAAGGCAACGTTTCAGTTCACCCACCCCAAAGCCGGCTCTTCCACCGAGACCGAAACCACCACCTGCTACTGCAGCAAATACGGCATCGCCTGGCACAATGCCAAGACGAAACAGTGGAAGAACCTTAAGTTTAACATTATTGAATGCTGATTGAGAGTTAGAAGGTAGGAAGTAGGAGTTAGGAGTTAAAACGGGCCTAAGGTCCGGCTCTGTAGGGAACGGTCTTGACCGTTCCGAAAACCCCGCCGTATATGCCATAACAGGATTTGCCACAAGGCGACGGGCGCACACTGTGCGCTCCTACGGGACTGCGGCCCTATTTTCAACCCGTGCGCGCACGCGCACACCATGAACTCCTAACTCCTCACTCCTACCTCCTAACTAAAACCAAAGGAGGTGTATATTTGCTCCAACCAATTCTCACTCTCCCAAGCGGCACCGAATTAAAGGGCGGCTCCCCCGGCAGCGCGGTCAAAAGCCTGACGCTGCACACTGCGGTAAACGCCGGGCAGGAGTTCACCATCGGCTCTGCGTTTTCGGACTACATTGAAGCCGAAATCTGGGCGGACCCGGACGGCAGCCTGCAAATTACTGCCGGGGACGCCCTGACCTATTACCGGCAGGATGATGCCGGGAACCGCACCAAGGTGGGCGTTTTCTATGCTGAAAAGCCCACCCGCACCAAGCGCAACAGCTACAAGGTCACGGCCTACGACACCATGTCCAAGCTGGATGCGGACTTCTCCGGTTGGCTGCGGGCCAATCAGGCACAGTTCCCCAAAACCATCTGGCAGCTGGTACAGCTGGCCTGCCAGCGGGCAGGGGTCACGCTTGCCAGCAGCAGCCTGCCCATCAATGGCAGCTACAGCGTGCAGGCGTTCTATGCGGATGATTTAACCTGCCGCCAGATTATCTCCTGGGCAGCGGAAGCGGCAGGCTGCTACGCCCACATGAACGCAGACGGCAAGCTGCAATTCTTGACCTACACAGACAAGCGCAGCACAGTTAAAATCACCCCGGACGGTGCCAGCAACAGCACCGCCTACTATGCTGACAGCCTGAGCTACGAGGACTACACAGTCAAGGCCATTGAGAAAGTCCAGATCCGGCAGTCGGACAGTGACGTGGGGGTCATCTACCCCGACAGCACCACTGCCACCAACACCTATGCAGTGCAGGGCAACCTGCTGCTGACAACCGGCACCGAAGCCAACCTGAAAAGCGTTGTCCAAAACCTGTACAACGTGCTGAAAAACGTGACCTACACCCCCTGCAAAGTATCGGTGCCCAGCAGTTCCGGCCTTGCCTGCGGGCAGATCGTGCACGTTAAGGACGCACGCGGGCGGGAGTTTGATACCTACCTGATGAGCGCCACGATCTCTTCCGGCAAGGCCAGCTTTGAGAGCGTGGGCAGCGCCAGCCGGGAAAGTTCCAGCGCCGTGAACAGCCAGAGCTACAAGAACCTGACCGGCAAGATGTTGGAGATCAAGACCAGCGTGGACGGCCTGGAAGTAAAGGCCAGCGACCTGACCGGCAAGTACACCGACCTGAAAGCAACGGTGGACGGGCTTTCCTCTGAGGTGAAAAAAGACACCAAAATCACCGGCGGCGGCAACCTGATCCTGGGCAGTGAGAGCTTCAAGAACGCTGCTCTCCAAGGCGGTGGCACTGTTGAATACAATGATGATGGCAGTGCAACGGTAACAAATTCCAATAGCCTTAAAATATTTGATTTTAACACTACTAGCACGCGCATTGTCAAGGGTGTAACGCTGTGCATATCCGTTATGTACAAGCAAGTTTCGGGCAAGGACGCTTTTTATCTGGACATCCATTATTCGCACGCTAACGGCAGCAGATATTACACCAGCATAAAGCCTGCTGACCAAATCAAAATTGAGCAATCGGACGGTTGGGTGTTACGGTATGGCACATGGACGCCGAAGGACAACTATATTTTGACCGGCGTTAGATTTGGTCTGCAGTCGGGTTCGGTTACAAACAAGTACATGGCATTGCACCCCATGCTGCAATACGGCAACGCGCCCACCGCGTGGAACGCCAGCAGCGGCGACTACCTGACGCAGGAAAGCGCAAAAAGCCTGTTTTCTCAGACCGCTGACGAGATCAAAACCGAAGTCACCAAGTCAGTGACTGAAACGGTAACGGCCAACGTGAAGGACACCGCTACCAGCGCTGCCAATGATGCCGTTGACAGCAAGCTGCAGGATTATGCCACCACCGCAACGGTGAACAGCCTGAAAGAGGATGTTTCCAGCATCAGCCAAAAGGCGGATAGCATCAGCACCAAAGTCAGCAGTCTGGAAGAAACGACAACAACCATTTCAAACGACCTGGACAGCACAAAGCGGGAATTCAAAACCGTTAAAGAATCAGTATCCGCGATTGACCAGAAAGCTGACAGCATTACTCAGACGGTAACGCAGCGGATCACCGGCGGCAACAATATTATCGCGGGCACCGATGACTGGAACAATGCGACCCTGGATGCAGGCGGCAATGACCTGAGCAAAAAGGGCAGCTACACCATTACGGGTGAATCTGTTCGCGTGACCAACAAGGCGCAGAACACTCGCTTTCACTTTGGCGCGGACAAAACGCTGGTGATTGCCAAGGGCATGACCTATTGTGCATCGGTACTGTACAAGCTCAACTCCGGCACGGACAGCCTGTTTTTGCAGTTTGAGACCAAGAACAGCAGCGGCGCAAAAAGTTATTACGACAAAGCATTCAAAAATGCGAAGCAGGACATTGAGCTGGACAACGGCTGGAAGCTGCGTTGGGCGGCGTTCACGGCGACCGCGGACGGCTATGCAGACGGTCTGTTTGTGAGCACTGCCAATGACTTTGCCACCGTTACCAACGATCTGACCATCATGCACCCCATGGTGCAGATGGGCAACGCCCCCACTGCCTGGACGGCCAGCACCGGCGACTATCTGACCGCCAACGAAACCAAAACCGAGATCAAGCAGACGGTGAGCGAAATTAAGCTGACGGCCAGCACAAGCGGAACCAGCAGCACCATCAAGCTGACGACGGGCGGAACAGAGATCACCAGCGCACAGATCAACCTATCCGGCGTGGTGACATTTTCGGATTTGAGCACCTGGAACCAGGATAAGACCATTATCAACGGCGGCAACATTACGACCGGACAGATTCACAATAAGGCGCGCACAACCACTTATGACCTGGACAATGCCTGGATTCGTATGGGCAAAGATGCTGGCACTCGTGTGGACATTGACACGGGGCGCATCCGCTGGTACTGGGAAAACAACCTGACCGGTGTGTTAAGCAGCCGGTACGGCAAATCTTATATTGGCGATAACTCCCGCTACACGTTTTTAGGCTGGTTCTCCACCGGCGACCCCAGCTTTGATTATTCCACCGGCGGGGCCACCAGCGAGTTTGTGGGCATTGCCATTGACCAGGTAGATAAGGTCATCCACTGCAATGCCAGCAAGTTTGAAATCCCCGGCAGAATTGAATGCGGTTCTTTGAGCGTGAACGGGAGGGAGATTTAATGCAGAAATTCATGCAGATTTTGGCCACGTTGGCTTTGCTGTTGGTGCTTGCATTGGTCATCCCGCTTACGCTGGCAGCCTGCGGCGGCACGCGAACCGAAGATACAAGCTATCCGCGCCCGGAATATTCCGGCTCCCCGATGGCAGAAAGGGTGATGAAATGACCACAACCGCAAAAATTGAAGAACTCCAAAAGTCCGTCATCAACGCCATCAACAACAGCTGCCTGCACCCCGCTGTGGTGCGGCTGGTGCTGCTGAACGTGATCTCGATGGTGGAAGCCAGCGAGAGAGAGGTAAACAAAAAAGAAAAAGAGACAGAATCCTGAAAATTTGTTATTTCTTCCCGCATAATCCACACAAAATATAAGGCAATACCGCATAATTCTAAGTGCCGATACGGCGAGCGAGGTGCGGCAGATGCCAAGCCAAAAGCGCAGATAATACTGGATGCTGCAAAGGTGAGCGCCGCCAGTGGCGGAAACAGCGAACCGAAGCAGGGGCAGCGGTCGCAGAGTGCGAGGGGCTTTTGCCCCCGAAGCACGATGCGGGTACCGCAACCCGACATTATCGAGCATTTTGGCAACGCAGATGCCGTGCCGCAGCTGCCGGAGCGGTGCTTAAGTCGCAAGGCGGGAATTGTGCGGTGTTGCCTTAACACATAAAAACAAGGCACCGGGCCAATTACAGGTTCGGTGCCTTGTGGTATTTATGGTGTCAGGATGCCGATCAATCTGCCATCGGCTGATGGTCCGTGATGGTGTGCTCCTGCTGGTACTTGAGCGCAGCAGCGATAAAGCCCTTGAACAGGGGATGTGCGCGGTTGGGGCGGCTCTTGAATTCGGGGTGAAACTGTACGCCCACATGGAAATCACGGCCGGGCAGCTCAACAGCTTCCACCAGGCGGCCATCCGGGCTGGTACCGGAGATCACAAGGCCGTGGTTCTGCATCTCTGCACGGTAGTCGTTGTTGAACTCATAGCGGTGGCGGTGGCGTTCGTCAATTTCTTCTTTGCCATAGCACTCACGCAGCTTGGTGCCCTCGGCGGTAATGCAGGGGTACTTGCCCAGGCGCATGGTGCCGCCCTTCGGGATGTTCCCCTGCTGGTCCGGCATCAGAGCAATAACATTGTGCTCGCCGTCCGGCGTAAACTCGCTGGAGTTGGCATCGGCATAGCCCAGCACATCGCGGGCATATTCCATAACCATAATCTGCATACCCAAGCAGATGCCAAAATACGGGATGTTCTGTTCCCGTGCATAGCGGGCGGCCTGGATCATGCCCTCAATGCCGCGGTCGCCAAAGCCGCCGGGCAGGATGATGCCATCCACACCGGAAAGCTCTTCAGCGCAGCGCTCCTGATCCAGCAGGTTTTCGCTGTCCACCCAGTGGATCTCCACTTTGGACTCATTCTCAAAGCCGGCGTGATACAGGGACTCCATTACACTCAGGTATGCGTCATGCAGCTTGACATATTTGCCAACCAGGGCAATGGTGCAGGTCTTGCTGCGGGTGGCAATGCGGGAGATCAGCTCTTTCCACTCGGTCAGGTCGCTGGCCGGAGTTTCCAAGTGCAGCTGACGGCAAACAACGTTGGTCAGGCCGGCAGCTTCCAGCATCAGCGGGCACTCGTACAGGCTGGGCATGGTCAGGTTTTCAATCACGCAATCAGGGCGCACATTGCAGAACATGCTGATCTTGCGCTTGATATCGCTGCCAACGCGGCCATCGGCACGCAGCACGATGACGTTGGGGGCGATGCCCATGCCCTGCAGTTCCTTGCAGGAATGCTGGGCGGGCTTGGATTTATATTCGTCCGAGCCGGAAATATAGGGCACCAGAACCACATGGATGTAGCAGCAGTTTTCCATGCCCTGCTCAATGCCAACCTGGCGGATGGCCTCCAGGAAAGGCTGGCTCTCAATATCACCGGTGGTACCGCCGATTTCGGTGATGACAACATCGGCTTCGGTGCTTTTGGCAAGATTGTAGATATAGCTCTTGATTTCGTTGGTAATGTGGGGAATGATCTGCACCGTCTGGCCCAGATAAGCGCCCTGGCGTTCCTTGTTCAGCACGTTCCAATAGACCTTGCCCGTCGTCAGGTTCGAGTACTTGTTCAGGTTTTCATCAATAAAGCGCTCATAATGACCCAGATCCAGGTCGGTTTCGGTTCCGTCATCAGTCACGAACACCTCGCCGTGCTGTAGCGGGCTCATGGTGCCGGGATCCACGTTGATATAAGGATCCAGCTTTTGAGAAGCCACCTTCAGGCCGCGGGTTTTCAGCAAACGGCCCAGGCTGGCTGCTGTGATGCCCTTGCCCAAGCCGGAGACCACGCCGCCAGTAACAAAAACGTACTTTGTCGCCATATATACCATCCTCTCCACAACTACCACAAATAAATGGACGCTTTATTATACATCACTTTTATTTCTAAAAGCAAGAGTCTTTTTTCCTGTTTGGTGCAAATTCTCTTGCGCACCATCGTACAATCCCCTATAATAAATAAGATAGTATTTAAGGCAATACCGCATAATTCTAAGTGCCGATACGGCGAGCGAGGTGCGGCAGATGCTAAGCCAAAAGCGCAGATAATACTGGATGTCTTATCGAGCATTTTGGCAACGCAGATGCCGTGCCGCAGCCGCCGGAGCGGTGCTTAAGCCGTTAGGCGGGAATTGTGCGGTATTGCCTTAAGATTATGTTGAGAAGGGAGCGTGCTTGTTTGCAAAAGCTCAAAAAAATTTTCAGCCGCCAGAATGGGTTGGTCCTGCTGCTGGTCCTGGTGGAATTTATGGTGTTGGCGCTGCGTTTTGTGGGGGATTTCCGCACAGGCGGCGTGATTGATATTACGCCGGACCTGATCATTCCCTACGCGGAAGAATGTACCAATGATGACCGCGGCGCCCGCGTGGAAAACTTTACCGGCCTGTTTGCCACCACCCGCTGGATCGACCTGCCGCGCGGCAGCTACCAGGTTTGCATCAACTATGTGAATGACGGCGAGGACGGCGAGGTCAGCTTTCTGGATGAGATCATGCCCACCGCGCAGTACGATGCCGCCAAGCTGCCCGCTGAGCGCACCCGCACGGTGTTCAGCCTGTGGATGCCCTACGGCTGCGAAACCGCACAGCTGCAGTTTACCGCGGACTGCGGCAAAAACCAGGTCATCTACATTACCGGCGCACAGATCGTACCCACCCACGCGTGGGCATATGTGCGGCTGCTGACGGGGCTTGTGTTCTGCGCCGTACTGGACTGGGTGATCCTGTTGCTGACCCGCCGGGTCAAATTTCCCATCCATACCCTGCGCGGGCGGTATATCGCCATGGCGCTGGTGGGCATCGGCGTGTTTGCCTGCCTGCCGCTGGGGCTCGGCTACCTGACGTACGGGCACGACCTTTCCATCCACCTTTCCCGCATTGAGGGGCTGAAAGCCGGGCTGCTGGCCGGGCAGTTCCCCGTGCGCATGGACCCGGCCATCATCAACGAAAAAGGCTATCCGTTCAGCCTGATGTACTCCGATGTGTTCCTGTACCCGGCTGCGGTGCTGCGCATTCTGGGTTTCAGCCTGCAAACCAGCTACAAAGTTTACGTTGCATCCATCACAGCGGCCACCGTGGGCATTACGTTTTATGCCCTGCGCAAAATGTTCCGCAGCGATTGTGCCGCGCTGCTTGGCACCGCGTTGTACACCCTTTCGTTCTACCGGCTGACCAACGTGTTTGTGCGCGCTGCAGTGGGCGAATATACCGCCATGGCGTTCCTGCCGCTGGTCGTGTACGGGCTGTGGCGGATTTATCGCCAATCCCCTGCCAATAGCAAAAAGGCCGAGCCCTGGTGCTGGCTGCCCTTTGCCCTGGGCTTTACCGGCCTGCTGCAGAGCCATCTGCTGACAACCGAACTTGCGGTGTTCTTTACCGCCGCCTTCTGCCTGCTGTATTTCAAAAAGACCTTCACCCGCCCGGTGCTGCCCGCTCTGTACAAAGCCGCCGGGGCCGCCATTGTGTGGAACCTGTGGTTTATGGTGCCGCTGCTGCAATACATGGTGCAGGGGGTGTGCCGCATCAGCGGCAAGTATGATGCCGCCTACCTGTACGACAGCTCCGTTTACCTGGGCCAGATGTTTTTGATGTTCGGCCAGAGCAGCGGCGTGGCGGAGAGCATCCAGAGCGGCATTGCGGGCGAAATGCCGCAGACACTGGGCCTGGCACTGGCCGCGGGAGCATTCTTCTTCCTGCTGGCTGTGCTGGACCCCGCCGTGCGCAAAAGCAGCCGCGATACCGCGCGCATTGGCAGCCTGACACTGGGCTTTGGCCTGCTGGCCGCCTGGTGCGCCAGCGACCTTTGCCCCTGGTACGCGCTGTTCCGTTGCGAACCATTGCAGGCGCTGAGCAAGACTCTGGGGAAGTTGCAGTTTGCCTGGCGGTTCTTCACCCCGGCCACCATGCTGCTGGTCGTGTGCGCCTGCTGCGCGGTGGTGCTGTACCGTAAAGTCCGGCCGGAAGCCGCCAAGGCAATGGCCGCCGCCCTGCTGGCGCTGACCATCATCCCCGCCGGGTACCTGATGTATGACAAATGCACCACCAGCGAAGCCGTTACCTACATGAGCCTTGCCGCGGTGGATGACCTGCCCGGTCAGGTGGGTGGCGGCGAATACCTGCCCACCGAGGACACCACCACCGATGACAGCGTCTGGGGCCGCCTGACCCCCGAAGCGGACGACGGCGTAGAGTTGACAGAGTACACCAAAAACGGCCTGACCATTCAACTGGCGGCGCAGAACACCGGCGATACCGAAGCATCCATCCGGCTACCGCTATTCTACTATCCCGGCTACCATATGACCGCTGCGGACGGAGCCGCACTGACCCACAAAAACGGTTACCTGACCGTTACCCTGGCTCCCGGCTGGCAGGGCAGCGCACAGGTGCGCTGGACTGGAATGTGGTTCTGGCGCGCGGCGGACTGCATCAGCCTGCTGGGCATTGCAGCCACTGTTGTGCTGTACCGCAAAAGCCAAAAGAACGCAGCACACGTTTAAGGCAATACCGGGCTTGTCGCCCCCAAGCGGGGTTGGCGGCCCGGTTTATTTTATTAGGGCAATACCGCATAATTCTAAGTGCCGATACGGCGAGCGAGGTGCGGCAGC
>OLPK01001240.1_pt1 | contig 17656 bp, 15 predicted proteins | sample 1672261 | NCBI WGS metagenome assembly OLPK01 (sample SAMEA3136665, study PRJEB25190) | human gut metagenome
TAAGTCCTTAGTCGCATAATATCAATAAAGTGTCCGAAAAATGCGGGTCACTACAGTTTGATTCTTTTTTTGTACAATTAATAAAAACGTAACTTGGATTTTGCAAAGGAAGCAATTATGACAAACGAAGCTTTATTAATCATAGATTACACCAACGATTTCGTAGATGACAAGGGTGCGCTCACCTGCGGCAAGCCAGCACAAGAATTAGACGACGCTATTACTAATTTAGCTGACTAATTTTTAAAAGAAGGCAAGTGGGGAATTTTCCCAACAGACAAGCACTTCAAAGACGATCCATATCATCCTGAAACCAAGCTCTTCCCACCACATAATTTGCCTAATACCTGGGGTCGTGAATTATACGGTAAGGTAGGTAAGTGGTACGAAGATCACAAAGATAATGATCACGTGATTTTGATGGATAAGACACGCTATTCTGCTTTTGCGGGTACGCCTCTTGATCTAATTTTGCGTGAGCGGAAGATCGATACCTTACACTTGACAGGTGTCTGCACCGACATTTGTGTTCTGCACACGGCAATGGACGCGTATAATCGTTGCTATAACTTGGTTGTGCATGAAAATGGCGTAGCAAGTTTTGATCAAACTGGTCATAAGTGGGCCTTGAATCACTTTAAGACTTGTTTGGGTGCTGAAATTGTGAAGTAAGACAAATTATTTCTAATAAATTTACGCAAGACATCCCATGAAAGGGGTGTCTTTTAAATGCTCTTTTGAAAACGTTCGTTTATGGTTCATAATAAGTAATGTTTGTTTTTATAAAGGAGTTGTATTTTTATTTATGGAGAAGAAAGATAATCAGGTCAAAATTAGACTTGGCAGTCTAGTTTTGATGATTTTCTCTTCTATTTTTGGATTTAGTAATTCGCTGACCGCTTTTTACCAAATGGGCTATGCAAGTATCATTTGGTATATCGTGTCAGCTATCTTGTTCTTCTTGCCATCTGCATTGATCTTTGCGGAATATGGTGCTGCCTTTAAAGGGATTAAAGGTGGGATATTTTCCTGGTTAGAGGGTTCTACTAATGAAAAAGTAGCATTCATCGGAACTTTTATTTGGCTATCCGCCTGGGTAGTCTGGTTGGTTTCATCAACCCAATTCTTCTTGGTTTCAGTGTCTACTGCTATGTTTGGACATGATACCACACAAAGCTGGTATTTAGGGCCATTGACCTCAACCCAGCTTTTAGGAATCTTAGAAGTTGTTTTCCTAGCAATCGTAACTTTTTGTGCAGCCAAAGGGATTGATAAAATAAAGGCCATCAATAATATTGGTGGGATCTTTACTTTGGCAATCGCTATTGGCTTCACTGTAGTTTCTTTATTGGTCTTTATTTTAAATCGTGGCCAGTTAGCTGAACCAGTTACTGCGCAGAATTTAGTTCATTCGCCTAATCCATCATTTCAATCTCCAATTGCGGTTATTTCATTTATTGTTTATGCCTTATTTGCATATGGTGGTTTGGAAACAACTTCCGGTGTGATTGACTCAGTAGACAAACCCGAAAAGACTTACCCCAAAGGTTTGATCATTGCGATGATCATGATGACTACACTCTACGTAGTGAACATTTTCATGTGTGGTGTTGCCGTTAACTGGAATAAGGAATTAGGAGCCAAGGGCGTTGACTTGGCCAATGTTGAATATGTTTTAATCAATAACTTAGGTGTAGTAACTGGACATAGTTTAGGCTTATCACAATCTGCTTCTTTGGCTATTGGTTCAGCTTTCTCACACTTTGCTGGGATTGCCGATGTTCTATCAGGTATTGCTGCTGCCTTCCTAATGGTTTATTCACCAATTAAGTCATTTATTGAAGGCTGTGATCCGCGTCTTTTGCCTAAGAAACTTGTTCAACTAAATAAGCATAATATGCCTGAATGTTCAATGTGGTTGCAAGCAATCATCGTTAGTGTAATCATCTTATTTATTTCATTTGGTGGCAATGCAGCGAGTCAATTCTACACGATCTTGATGGATATGATGAACGTATCTTCATCTGCACCATATTTGTTCTTGATTGCTGCTTATCCTTTCTTTAAGGCAAAGAAGGATTTAGATCGTCCATTTGTCTTTATTGAGGGTAAGAAAAAAGTATGGGCAACGACAATTATTGTCTGGTTGGTTGTGGCTATTGGTGTCATCTTTACTTGTATCGAACCGCTCTTTACTGGTAATTATCAAACTTCATTCTGGACAGCTATTGGTCCGGTAGCATTCGGTCTGGTTGCGTGGATTTACTATTCATATCGCGAACATAAGGAAAAAGTTTTAAACTAATCGCTAAACATTTCTATCAAGTATGTTTATAATGGAAAAAAGATATAGAAAGGATGCTAAGTTAATCATGAAAAAATTAGATACAAACAAACTCACTGATGAACAAATCAAGTTCTTTAATGAACACTTGCCATACATGGCAACTGTCAACAAGGAAGGCAAGCCAGCAGTTGGTCCTAAAGCTTCACTTAAGGCCATTGACGCAACTACTGTTCAATATTTAGAAAAGACTAAGTCTGAAGCTTTTGCCAACTTGAAGAATGGTTCAGAAGCAGCTATCGTAGTTGCCGATGTCCCAACTCACAAGGCATTACGTGTTAGAGGCTTTGCTGAAATTCATGAAGATGATGACTATGCCAAAAATATTTTAAAGGACACCAAGTTTCCTAATGCATTTGTAGTCAATATCAAGATTGATGAAATTGATGCTTAATTGAAAATTTTTCTATGTTAAAAGGCACCCTATTTGGGATGCCTTTTTTTGATTGAAATAAATATTAATTATTTAGACTTAATGTAGTTAACACCATCTGCAGCTGGAGCGACCGACTTACCAAGGAAGAGAACAAGTACAAGAATGGTAATAACGTACGGCGCAATTTGCATATAAACTGTTGGAATCTTAGCGATACCTGGTAATTGGTTACCAATGATGCTCAAACTTTGAGCAAAACCAAAGAAAAGAGAAGATAGCATTGCACCAACAGGATTCCATTTACCAAAGATAACAGCAGCTAAAGCCATAAATCCTTGACCAACAATGGTAGAAATTGAGAAGTTACCAGAGATGGATTGAGCAAAAACTGCACCACCTAGACCAGCCATTAAACCAGAAGTCAAAACACCAATGTAACGCATTTTGTAAACGTTGATGCCCAGAGTATCTGCAGCCTGAGGATTTTCACCAGTTGAACGCAGGCGCAAACCTAATTTAGTTTTGTAAAGAACGAACCAAAGAATGATAGTTAAAATGATGGCTAACCAAGCTGGTGCAGAAGTATTAGTGAAGAAAATCTTACCAATAACTGGAATTTGAGCAAGGACTGGAATATCTGCATAACCAAAATTAGCAGTAATGTTAGGAGTTTGACCTTTCTCGTAAATTGCTTTGATTAAAAATACGCCTAAAGGAGGAGCTAATAGATTTAGTACGGTACCACTGATGATGTGATCGGCATGAAGATTAATCGTGGCAAAAGCATGCAGAATAGAAAAGATTAAGCCAAAGATTGCTCCAACTAAGGCACCCAACCATGGAGTTGCAGAGCCAAATGTTTTGGCGAAGGTTAGGTTAAAAATAATTGAAGTAAAAGCTCCAACAGTCATAATACCTTCAAGCCCGATATTGACGATACCAGAGTTTTCACTGTAGACACCACCTAAGGATGTCAAAATTAGAGGAGCTGAATAGACTAAAGTTGAAGAAACGATTAATGCTAGAAGTGAGGTGAGGTTCATAGAGTATTTCCTTCTTTTGATAATTTGATATTTGGTCCGTCAACGCCATTATTAGGACCAATTTCTTGCCCTCTCTTGAGAGGGTGCTTTTTAACTTTGAAGAGCAGATCAAAGACGTATTTGATGGCGATAAAGAAGATGATGGCGGCGATAACGATGGAGACAATTTCGTAAGGAACGCCTGCAACAGTCTGCATCCCTAAACCACCAATTTTAAGAATGGAGAATAAAAAGGCAGCAATTAAAATTCCGAAAGCTGTACTGTTGCCTAATAATGCGACTGATAATCCGTCCCAACCAATATCAATACTACTGGTTTGTGTAAAGTAGTTTTGGTAAGTCCCTAAACCTTGAACTACGCCACCAATTCCCGCAAAAGCACCGGAAAGCAACATGGAAAGAATGATATTCTTTTTAGCAGACATCCCCGCATAACGACTGGCAAATGGATTGAGACCCACGGCTTTAATTTCAAAGCCGACGGTTGTCTTTTTCATCAAGAACCAGTAAACAATAATGGCAATAATCCCTAAAAAGATTCCTGCATTTATTCGAGAATCACCGAACATTTTACTTAGCCATTCTAAATGAAGACTGCCATTGCTAGAGATATTCTTTGTAGTATCTGTGCCATTGCGTAAGTTTTCAGGCATGATTTGCTGCATAAGATATTGGCAAACATAAAGTACGATGTAATTTAGCATGATAGTCGTGATAACTTCATTGGTTCCAAAGTATGCTCGTAAAAAGCCGGCAATACCAGCAACGATTGCTCCGGCAAGTGCCCCGGTAATGATTGCTAATGGCAATAAGATGTACTTAGGCATATTGGGATTGGCTAACACAAACCAAACGGAAGTTAACCAGCCAGCTTGAGCTTGTCCAGGTAAACCAATGTTGAAGAATCCCGCTTTTGAAGCAATGGCAAAACCAACTGCGGTAAAAAGAAGGGGAGTGGCTTCACGAATTGTTTCTCCTAAGCCATTCATATTGCCTAAAGCACTAGAAAACATAGATGCATAAGCAGTTATTGGATTGTAGCTCCAAATAAGCATAATTATTGCACCGACTAAGAAACCGGCAATTACAGAGATAAGCGGTACCAGATACCGTTTTTCTTTAGCTGAAACTTTGATCAAGATCTTTTCCTTCTTTCTTCACGCCAGTCATTAAAAGACCTAATTCGGTTTTGGTGGTTTGTTCTGGTTGAACGATCCCAGATTTTTGACCATGATGTAAAACCAGAATTCTGTCAGATAACTGCATGATTTCGTTTAATTCATAAGAAACAAGCAAAATAGCTTTACCCGCGTCTCGTTCTTTTAATAATTGTTTGTGAATATACTCAATTGCACCGACATCTAAGCCACGGGTGGGCTGGAAGGCGATGATTAAGTCGCTGTTTCTTTCAAGTTCCCGGGCAATAATTACTTTTTGCTGATTACCACCGGAAAGTTCACCAGCTGGAAGATCACTGCTGGTGGTTCTAATATCAAACTTTTTAATGGCTTTTTGAGCATGTTCCTTGATTACTGTAAAGTTGATAATGCCATGTCTAGAAAATGGTTGCTGATAGTAGCTTTGCAAAGTGAGGTTATCCGCAATGGACATTTGTAAAATCAGACCATATTTTTGTCGATCGGCGGGGATGTTAGCTACGCCTTGTTCTGTAATCTTTCTGGTGGATTTATTGGTCATATCTTTATCTTTAATAATTATGTGACCGTTGTCTACTCGGCGTAATCCCGTGATAGCTTCAACCAATTCGTCTTGTCCATTGCCATCGATACCAGCAATTCCTAGGATTTCACCTGCACGAATAGAGAAGGAAAGATCTTTAACTGCTAAATTACCACGACTTTCTTTAACTTGAAGATTTTCAACTTTAAGAATTTTCTTGCCAAGCTTTTCTGCTTTTTTAGTCAATTTCATTTCTACAGAGTGACCAACCATTAACTCTGCCATTTGTTGGTCGCTAATCTTCTTAACTGAATAAGTTCCAACGTCTTGCCCTGCTCGAATGATAGTTACTTGATCAGCAACCTGTTTGATTTCCTCTAGTTTATGAGTGATCAAAATAATCGATTTACCTTCGTGAGCTAGTCCTTTAAGAATAGTCATAAATTCAGTAATTTCTTGAGGCGTTAAAACTGCGGTAGGTTCATCAAAGATAAGAATATTGGCCCCACGGTAGAGAACTTTAAGAATTTCTACTCTTTGTTGTTGGGCAACGGTGATGTTAGCTACTTTTTCATCAGGATCAATGGCTAGGTGATAGCGCTCTGAAAGGGCTAAGACTTTTTCACGTGCTTTTTTAATGTCTAAGAAAGGACCATTAGTCGTTTCGTGACCTAAGATGATGTTTTCTAAAACGGTAAAAGAATGAGCGAGCATAAAGTGTTGATGCACCATTCCAATACCTAGTTTTTTAGCAGCTGATGGGTTATCAATAGTAACTCTTTGACCGTTGACTATAATTTCACCAGAAGTTGGTTCAAGCAGGCCGGAGAGGATACTCATTAAAGTTGATTTACCCGCACCATTTTCTCCGAGCAGTGCTAGAATTTCACCTTGATGTAATTTTAGATTAATATCGTTATTGGCTTTAAATCCGTTAAAGTCTTTAACGATATGCTTCATTTCAATAACTGTATTTTGTTTTTCCATAATTTTTAGTTTTCTATTAAAAAACTCTCCGCCAAGACGAAGAGTTTTTGACTGTTAAGATTTATTTACTTGGCTTGGTTGCAACCTTGATCTTGCCATCGAGGATTTGAGTACGAGCCTTTTGAACAGCTTGCCATGCCTTGTCACTTAATTGACCTTTAGTAATAGAAACACCGTTGTCCTTCAAGCCGTAAACAAGGTGCTTGCCACCTGGAAACTTGTCGTTGTAAGCATCATCGGCAATACTCTTAGTGGCAACGTTCAAGCCCTTTAAGACAGAAGTTAAAGTAAAGTTAGCTTTCTTACCGTTCTTAGCAGTGTAGTTACCTAATCCGGATTGATCAACATCAACCCCAATTACCCAAACTTTCTTGTCGGCTGGTAATGTTTGGTTGTAATCCTTAGCTTCTTGGAAGACACCGTTACCAGCGTTACCTGCTGCTTGGTAAATAATGTCTACCTTGTTAGCGTACATTGATTGAGCAATTGACTTAGCTTTATCAGTAGCAGTGAAGTTACCGACGTATTGAGTTTGAACGGTGATCTTCTTATGAAGCGCCTTAGCACCATCGGCTACACCTTGCTTAAAGCCAGCTTCAAATAAATCAATGATGGCTGATTTGGCACCACCGATAAAGCCGACTTTGTTGGTCTTAGTTGTGTAAGCTGCAGCTAAACCGCCGAGATAGGAAGCTTCATTACTCTTGAAGGTGACAGAAGCAACATTCTTTTGACCATTAACTACACTGTCGACGATTACGAAGTTCTTCTTAGGATTCTTCTTGGCAGCCTGACTAACTGCTTGTTGTAATTCGAAACCGACACCGAAGATGGTTTGATAACCAGCCTTAGAAGCTTGGTCGAAGTTGGGAACGAAATCGGAAGGACCACTCGATTGGAAGTATTGATAACCGCCCTTGCCTTGCTTTAAGCCATGTTCTTTACCGTAAGCTTTAAATCCAGCCCACGCAGCTTGGTTAAAGGAATGGTCGTCAACACCGTTTTGGTCGGTGATTAAGGCAATACCGTGTTTGGTATCCTTGTTAGTTGAAGCACCTTGCTTCTTGCCCGAACAAGCGGTTAAGGCTAAACCTGCCGCAAATACAATCGCACCAACTGATAAAATCTTTTTGAACTTTGAGTTCATTTCTACCTCCAGAATTGATATTATTTTGAGAATGATTCGATTAAAATGATAAATTAATGTACGTGTTATGTCAATATAAAATTTGAAATAAGCAAATTATGTCTATATATAGTGCAAAAAACGAATAATATGTGATATACTGCTTTTAAAATTAATATTCTGAGAGGAAAAACTAAATGCAAAAGAAAATCGCAACCGGTAAGATCTATTTAGGTGGGTCATTCAATCGAGAGATAGATCATGAGCGAGTGGAAAGGGCAAAAGAAATAATGGCTAAGAATCCAACCATTGCCAAAGTACATTTTCCATTCGATTATGATTTTGTTGATCCGGAAGAGAAGAATCCAGAAATTGGTGGCCAAAGAAGCATGACCTGGCGAGTGGGTACTTTCCAAAATGACCTTAATGGGATCAATAGTGCTACTTGTGGCGTGTTTTTGTATGATATGGATGTTTTAGACGATGGTTGTGCGTTTGAAATTGGCTTCATGCGTGCAAATCATAAGCCAGTAGTGTTGGTGCCATTTACTGAACATCCAGAGAGACCGAAGAAGATGAACCTGATGATTGCGCAAGGCGTTACTGCGATTATTGATGGTAATACGGAGTTAGAAAAACTAGCTGAGTATGATTTCAATTGGACGCCTTATATTCCTGTGACAGGTTATGGCATTTATTAGAAAAAGTTAAAAGCATCCCGATGGGGATGCTTTTTTGTTTATCATGGTTTTTCTCACGCTTGTCTTGAATCAATGAGTCAGAGTAAAATAAAGATATATTGACTTAAATAGATAATAGATGAAAAGCATGTCTAATTTTCAAACTTCAGAAAAGAATTATCAAGAATATGCTCAATTGGCTTCTAGTGCTAATCCTTAATTTATTCAGATCCTAGAAGTAGCTTAACTGTATTTGGTACCTTTGGTGAACAGTTAACTAAAGAGATTATGCACTTAGATGACATAGTTGACTGGGAACTAAATTAAAAGCAAAGAATTGAAAAATTAGCTTTATCTAGAAACGAATATCCAGCAGTAGTATTAACTGCATTGAATGAGATTAGATTTAAACGAAACAAAGCAACACATGATGATCAGTTTATTGCAACGAAAAGTGACGCGTTAGCGATTGATCAAAAGGCTTATTTAGTCTGGAAATGGTTCTTAGAGGTTTATTCTTTAGATCAGGTTGCTGATTATAAGAAACCAATAGATCAAAGAGCTGTTTTACAAAATCAAGAGGATAAAATCAAAGCACTTGAAGCTAAAATTAAAGAACTTCAAGCAAATCGCCCACAAAAAGTTACAGTTACTCCTGAGGAGCGAGTAAGACGACATGAAATCAATATTCAATTTGCCAAAAAGCATAAGCTAACTGAGGCAGAAACGCGTCAATTGATTGACCAACAATTACGAAGTGCTGGCTGGGAAGTTGATACTGAACGTCTTAATAATTGGAAAAATCAAACACAGCCACAAAGGGGTCATAATATGGCGATCGCTGAATGGGTTCTGCCCAATGATCAAAGAGCCGATTATGCTCTATTCAAAGGATTAGACTTCTATGGTATTGTGGAAGTTAAAAAATGGGATGAAGATATTGCTGGACAGATGGCTCAGCCTAAAGAGTATGCTAAAGAAGTGCCTTATCAATCCAATTATCATTTGCTTTCAAATCAAATGGGAGATTATAAAGTACCGTTTATTTATACGGCAAATGGTCGTCCTTATTTAAAGCAGTATCAGGAGAAATCAGGCATTTGGTTCTGGGATGCAAGAAATCCTAAAGAAAATGCTTATGCGCTTGAAGAATTTCATAAGCCAGATGACTTGGCACTAAAACTAACTGCTAAAAATAAGATAGAAGCAGATAATGATTTAGTTGACGATCATGATTATCCTAAATTTGCGGATAGACCTTATCAGATTGATGCCATTAATGCGATGGAAGATGCAATTAAAAATGGTAAAAAACGAATTCTCTTGGCAATGGCAACAGGAACTGGTAAGACTAGAACCGCTATTTCATTGATGTATCGTTTGTTAAAGCATAAGCGTGCACGTCGAATCTTGTATTTAGTAGATCGTAATTCTTTAGGAAGACAGACTGCTAATGCAATTAAGGATAATAAAATTGGAACAATGTCGATTTCTTCAATCTATGGATTGAAAGAATTAAGTGACAAAGTTCCAGATGCTTCAACCAAGATTCAAATTGCAACAGTTCAAGGAATGATTAAGCGCTTATTCTTTAGCGATGATAATTCAGAGAAACCATCAGTTGGTCAATATGACTTTATTATTGTCGATGAAGCTCACCGTGGTTATGCAGAAGACAAGGAATTAAGTGATGACGAGTATAGGTTCTACAATCAAGAAGAATATGTCAGCCAATATCGTCGAGTAGTTGATTACTTTGATGCTACTGCAATCGGTATGACTGCCACGCCAGCTCTTCAAACTACAGAAATCTTTGGTAGTCCTGTTTATACCTATAGTTATCAGCAAGCTGTTCTTGATGGATACTTAGTCGATCATGATGCGCCAATTATTATCCAAACTAAATTGGCCAAAGAAGGTATTCACTTCAAGAAGGGATCTGAAGTTGATATCTTTGATCAAGATGAAAAGACCATCAATAAAGAAAAGCTTCCAGATAATATGAATTTCGATGTAGCAGACTTCAACCATCGAGTAATTACTAGAAGCTTTAATAAGGTGGTTTGTGATGAGTTAGTTAAGAATTATCTTGATCCAACAGATCCAGAACTAGGTAAGACATTAATCTTTGCAGCGACTGATGCTCATGCCGATATGGTAGTTGACTTATTGAAGCAAGCATTTAAGGATCAAGGCAGACCTGTAGATGATGATGTAATCGAAAAAATCACTGGTTCAATTCGTCATCCAAACCAAGAGATTAAGAACTTCAAGAATGAAACTAATCCGAATATTGTTGTCACGGTTGATCTGTTAACCACTGGTATTGATGTTCCAGAGATTACAAATATTGTCTTTTTGAGAAGAGTTCAATCAAGAATCTTGTATGAACAGATGCTAGGCCGTGCGACTAGATTGTGTCCTGAAATTCATAAAGATAAGTTTACGATCTATGATGCCGTTGGTATTTACGATGCAATGAACAAAGTAACCAACATGAAGCCAGTAGTTAAAGAACCTGGACATAATGTCCATTACTTCTTAGGTCATAAGAAGGATTACTTTGAAACACAAGAAGATTCATATCAATATCAAGTTGATATGTCAGCTGCAGTTGAAAGAAAAATTAAGCGTTTAGATGATAAAAAGAGAAAAGAATTTGAACGTTTAGCAGAAGTTAAGTCAGTTGATCAATGGGCTGGAGATCTTAGCAAATTAAATAAGGAAGAGTTCTTAAAACAATGGCCTAAATTTGAGCAACTTGATCACATTAATCCTGCTAAACCTCATCAATTTATTTCAAATGCTTCTGATGAAGTGGTTAATGTTACTCGCGGTTATGGTACTGGTAATGAAAGACCAGAAGATTATCTTGAGAGTTTTACTGACTTTGTTAAAAAGAATGTCGATGCTATTCCAGCTTTGCATGTTGTAGCTACTAGACCAAAGGATTTAACTTTTGATCAGTTAAAAGAAATCAAGCTAAAGCTTGAACAAAATGGCTTCAAGGAGAAAGAGCTACAAACAGCATGGAAGAGTGCAAATCATGTTCAAACTACGGCAGATATTATTAGTTTTATTCGTCAAGCGGCCGTGGGATCTAAACTAGTTAACCATAAAGCCAGAATTGAATATGCAATGGATAAGGTCTATGGCATGGCAGATTGGAACATCCAACAGAAGAAATGGTTAAAGATGATCGAAAATCAATTAATGGCTTCTACTGTATTAGGACCAAATGCAGAGCAAGCGTTTGAAGATAATCATTTCTTCAAGAAACAAGGCGGATATAAGCGGATGAAGAAGATTTTCCCAGAGAACGCTGATCAGATTATTTATGTATTGAATGAGAACTTATATGTTTAAGGAGAGTTTATTTAAATGGGTATGACCAACCAAGAAATAGTTCAAAAATTATGGAATGAATGTAACGTCTTACGTGATGATGGTGTTAGTTATCAAGACTACATCACTGAATTGACCTACATTTTATTCTTGAAGATGAGTAAAGAACAAGGACAAGAAGATGATATCCCTGAAAAGTATCATTGGGATAGCCTTGTTTCTAAAGAAGGAATTGAATTAAAGAACTTCTACCGTCAACTTTTACTTGATTTGGGTAATCCAGAAATTGTTAAAAGTCCAAGAATTAATGCAATTTATGCCAATGCCTCAACTGCAATTGATGAACCTGCAAACTTGGAAAAGATTATCAAAGATATTGATGAACTTGATTGGTTCTCAGCTCGTGAAGAAGGTTTGGGTGACCTTTACGAAGGTTTGATGGAAAAGAACGCCAGCGAAGTTAAGTCTGGTGCTGGTCAATACTTCACTCCACGTGTATTGATCAACATGATGGTTAGAATGACTAAACCTGAAATTGGTGATCGTTGTAATGACCCTGCAGCTGGTACTTTTGGCTTCATGGTTGCCGCTGATCAATACTTGAAAGATAAGACCGATAAGTATTCTACTTTGAATGAAGAGCAAGAAGAATTCCAAGAAAAAGAAGCCTTTTCTGGTATGGAATTAGTACCTAATACTCATCGCTTGGCCATGATGAACCAATACTTGCATGGTATGGGTGGCCGACTTGAACAAGGTGACTCATTATCTGCTAATGGTAAGTGGATGAAGAACTTCGATGTTGTATTGACTAACCCTCCATTTGGTACTAAAAAGGGTGGCGAACGTGCAACTCGTGATGACTTGACCTATGAGACAAGTAACAAGCAGCTTAACTTCTTGCAAATTATCTATAACTCACTTAAGAAAGATGGCAAGGCAAGAGCCGCAGTTGTTGTGCCTGATAATGTTTTGTTTGCTGATGGTGTTGGTGAACAAATTAGACAAGACTTAATGAATAAGTGTAATTTGCACACAATTTTGCGTTTACCTACAGGAATCTTCTACGCTCAAGGTGTTCAAACTAACGTATTGTTCTTTACTCGTGGTGAAAGTGATAAAGATAATACTAAAGATGTTTGGATTTATGATATGCGTCATCAAATGCGCTCATTTGGTAAGCGTAATCCTTTGAATAAAAAGGATTTTGCAGATTTTGAAAAGTTATTCTGCGCAGATGACCGTTCAAAGAGAAAAGAAACTTGGGATGCAAAGAAGAATCCTAATGGTCGTTGGCGTAAATTCAGTATTGATGAAATTAAGAAGCGTCCTAATACAAGCTTAGACATCACTTGGATGAGTGAAGAAGAAAAGCATGATGATCGCTCATTAGGTGAAATCTTAAAAGAAATGAATGAAAAATCAAAGGCAATTAGTGATGCAATTGCGGAACTTAATAAGGCATTAGAAGGGATCGACGATGAAGACTAATACTTTAGATTTTGATGCTCAAGCTTTGAGAGAAAGAATCTTGGATTTAGCAATGCGAGGTAAGCTTGTACCCCAAGATCCTAATAATGAGCCGGCAAGTGTATTGCTAGAAAAGATTAAAGCTGAAAAAGAAGAGCTGGTTAAAGAAAAGAAGATTAAGAAGAGTAAGCCACTTCCTCAATGTCATTAAGTTAAGACATTGACAAATTGAATCTAATCTCTGTAGAACCGAATCATTATGATTTGGTTCTTTTTTTGCATAAAATAAAGGCGAAAAGAACCTACCTTTTCGCCCTCTGATTAAATTATTAAACCTTCAAAATTATTGCCAGAAAGCTGGTGTTAATTATGAAAGCCCTTCATAAAAATATTTTAGATCGTCTTGATCAAATTATCAATGATACTGGAAAGCATATTCATGATTTTATCGATGATCCTCATGCCTTCACTAGGAAGTGGTCTTTAGATGCAGCTACAGTCATTAAAACTACTATTAATATGCAAGGAAAAGATTTGACCAGTGAGTTGTTTAGAGCTTTTGGCCAAAAAGCTATTAAAAATAACGATAAAGTAGTCAGTACTTCCGCTTATGTCCAACGCAAAGGTCAGCTTTCACCCGCATGTTTTAAGCATATTCTAACTGTATTTAATCAGAATTTGTTTAATATCCAGTTATTTGATCATAAATATCGTATATTTGCCATTGATGGGTCTGATTTTAATCAAATCTGGAATCCTAAATCAGAGAATATTGTTGGAAATCTCAATCATAAAGGAAAGCCATATTGCCAAATTCATGTTAATGCACTCTATGACCTGTTAAATAATACTTATCAAGACTGCATCTTTCAGCCTAAGTCAAATATGGATGAACGTAAAGCCGCCGTTCAAATGCTTAAAAAGCTAAATTGCGGACCATATATAGTTACTATGGATCGAGGTTATACCGGCTTTAACATGATTGAAAATTGTAATCGCCTGCCTAACTGTTATTATGTCATACGTACTAAAACGGGATATGGCGCATTTAAGGAAATAGCTGAGTTGCCTAATCAAGAGTGTGATAAGGATATAGCTTGCTGGGTGACTACCTCTAATTATTATTATGAAACCCATAAAGCCACAGAAAACGTTCATCTTGTTAACCATCATTATCGTCAATATATCAAATATCGGTCTAAAAATACCAAAGATGGCAGCTGGGACTTTGGAGAGTTATGTACAATAAAATTTCGCACTTGTAAATTTAGAATTAATGATCCTAAATCAGGCAAAGAAGAATGGGAAGTTGTTCTAACCAATCTAAATAGAGCCGATTATCCCTTAAAAAGGATCAAAGAAATCTACCATTTGCGCTGGGGTATTGAAACTTCATTCAAAAAATTGAAATATGCTTTGGGAAGCGTACAGTTTCACTCCAAGCAGGATAAATTTATCGAAATGGAAATCTATGCCCACATGATTATGTTTAACGCAGTCAGTCAAATTGATGCTCAAGCATATATACCACAAAAAAACTGCAAGTATCAATATGCGATTAATTTCAAACAGTCATGCTTTATCATCCAAGCTATGTATATAATTTCTTCTTCAACTAAAATCTTTAAAAAGATTCTTATTCAAATTGGTCATTACACAATTCCAATCAGACCAGGACGAAAAGACAAAAGAAATTTCAAACCAAAATCAGCTGTATATTATTTATATCGTGTAGCCTAATTTCTAAACAAGATATGGGCTTATTTGACATAAAAAAAATCATTCAAATGCGATAAATCGCAAATGAATGATCTTAAAAATTGAGTCGATAATTTGTCAATGTCTTAACTTAATGACATTGGCCACTTCCTGCAATTACTGATGATGAAAAGCCTTTTGATATTCCTAATAGTTGGGAATGGGTTAGGTTAGGGGATATTAATACTTACAGCGGTGAGAGTGTTAATCCTAGAAAAGAGCCTGAACAGCTTTTTGAATTATATAGTGTGCCCAATTATCCAAAAGAATATCCTGCAATTACTAAAGGCAAAGATATAAAATCTAATAAACAAACTGTTGAAGAGAATGATTTATTGCTTTGTAAAATTAATCCACGAATTAACAGAGTATGGAAAACATCTAATTTTACAAAAAATCAGAGTATTGCATCCACTGAGTGGATTGTAGTAAGACAACCAAATATTCATCCAATCTATCTTAGATATGCCTTAATGAGTCCATATTTTAGAAAATTAATGCAAAAGAATGTATCTGGAGTAGGTGGTTCATTAACACGTGCTAAGCCCACTTTAGTAAAGAAATATATAATTCCTGTCCCCCCCTCTTTCAGAGCAAAGTCAAAACTTCTACTCAACAATACGCAGAACTTCAGACTTTGCTGAAGTCTAAGGTGCTGGATTTAGCAATGCGCGGAAAGTTGGTCAAGCAAGATCCCAATGATGAGCCAGCAAGTGTATTGCTAGAGAAGATTAAGGCTGAAAAAGCTGAGCTTATTAAGGAAAAGAAGATCAAGAAGAGTAAGCCGCTCCCTCCAATTACTGATGAAGAGAAGTCATTTGATATTCCTGATAGTTGGGAATGGGTGAGATTAGGGGATGTAATGCTTATCCAGCGCGGTGGCTCACCAAGACCTATTAAAAATTATTTAACAACTGCCTCTAATGGGATTAATTGGATAAAAATAGGTGATAGTGATAAAAATAGTAAATATATTGATCATGCTGCAGAGAAAATAATACCTCAAGGATTAAGTAAGACAAGAGAAGTACATAAAGGTGATTTTTTACTATCAAATTCTATGAGTTTCGGTCGGCCTTATATTTTGAAAATTGATGGAGCAGTACACGATGGATGGTTAATTTTATCAAATTATAATAAGGTATTTGATAAAAACTATCTTTATTACTTATTGTCCTCGAATGTTGCAATGAAACAATTCTTATTTTCGGCTATGGGATCAACTGTTAAGAATTTAAATAGTGCCCGTGTGGCTAATACCATTGGTGTCGTTCCACCAATTTCAGAGCAAAGACGAATTGTTGCTAGGATAGAACAGTTATTTACTTTACTTAATTGATGGAAAATGAATTTATTAGGTGAAATATTAGTGTTAGATTCTACTTTTTTATAATTAATAGGTGAAATATGAAAGAATTTATAATTCTAGGAAATGGTTTTGATCTTTCATGTAATCTTTCAAGCTCATATAAAGATTTCTTTAAAAGGAGATTAGATTCTCTCTTTAATACGACAGATACTGATGAAATTATCAATTTGTTAAACAATGTATCAGCTGAATCTTCTTATAAAAGAGAAAAAAATAATAATCAATCGGCTGCAATGAAAGAGTTTAAAGAGCAGCAAAGGGAAAATGAAAGCACAGTCTCAAAATTTACATCAAGGAAATATGTGATTAAAAAGCCTAAGACAATTGAGCCTGGAGAAGAAGATAGACAATTTGAATTTTTGGAAGTTCAAGCAAAATATCCGGATATAACAAGATGGGACCTCTTCTTTATATATGCTAAAAAATATTTAAAAGATGAAACTAATGAGTGGCAAGATGTTGAAAATATAATTGATAATGTTATAACAATTGCATTGCATGATAAAATTAGAAAAAACGTTCTATCAATGCCTTCATCACAATATGTGACAAATTTACATTTTAAACCAGATGGTGAAGAAAAGTTTAAACTTGCAATTTATAAATATTCATGTGTGAACTTTGATGAAACCGATGTTAATGAAAGAGCATATTCACTTTTAATATCATTAAATCAATTTGAAGAAGTTTTTAGTAAATATATTTGTTTACAGATGGACATTGAACATAGTAAGAATCTTAATTCTCCGTATTTTCAATGTGCTAAAGAATTGCTTAAAAACATTACTGAAATGAAACTTGGTGATAGACCGGAAATAAATGTATGGTCGTTTAATTATACATTAGGACCTAGATTTCAAGATAAATTAAAAGATGATGGTTGGGATCTTCATACTTGGAATAATATTCATGGAATGGCTTGCCATAATGATCCAGATGCTAAAAGTGCGATTAAACATACTGGTGAAATACCAGCACCAATATTTGGAGTAAATCCAAATGACATATTAAGTTTGCCGAATTATAAGATTCCAGAGAGAGTAATTTTTATTAAGCCTTACAGACTTATCAATAATAAGTTTAGAAATGCTAGACAAGAATTTAGTTTTGAAAATATAGATAAGATAATAATTTATGGTCATTCTTTAGGTGAGGCAGATTATTCTTATTTTGAATATATTTTTGATGCTATTGATATTTACTCTAAGGATGTTGAGCTGGTCTTTTACTATTGGCCAGGAGAACTCTCCATTGATGAAATTAAACAACGAATCCCAAAAGATGTTTTTGATAAAGTTAAACAACAAATTTCAGGAAATTCCCCTGAAGAAATTAAACGAAAAATTATAGAATTCTTTACTGATAAAATTGAGCAAAAAAATATGGAAAGAAAATATACTGAAAAAGTTGTAAAAATGCTAAACGTAAATTGCAATAATAAATTGAACATTTAGGCTGTTTGATAGATTTTATCTAAT
>OLPK01001290.1_pt1 | contig 16978 bp, 17 predicted proteins | sample 1672261 | NCBI WGS metagenome assembly OLPK01 (sample SAMEA3136665, study PRJEB25190) | human gut metagenome
ACTCCTTGTATAATACCGAATCTAATTATATTCCTTAACCCTTTATTTGTCAAGCTGACAAACTAAAGCAGAAAAAGCGGCAGGATTTCCCCCTGCCACTAATCATCTGTTTATGCAAAAATAATTTCCTTTTCCACAATCTCCCTCGCACAAGCCCTTATGTTATTGAGGCATCCTGTCCATTCTAAGGCGTTTTCTGCCTTTAGCTGTTCCGTTATGCCCTGTGCCTGTTTCATACCCTCTATGAGCCTTTCAAAGCGTTCCTGTGCCTGTCTGTTGATGTCGGCAAGGTAGGCGTTTAGCCTGCCGCTTGTAAGAAGATTGGTGTATGTAACTTTACGGTACTGTTTTAGATAATCTAAATGCCGTTGCCCCCAGATGCCTATTGCCTGTTCTTCTTCGGCGGGTACAGTTAAGCACGGTATCAAATAATCCCCTTGCCTTTCGTATTTGCCGCCCAGTTCCTCAAATAATGATTTTGCCATTGTCTGTTACCTCCACATTCTTTTTTATTTTGAATGTCCGCAAAATCCGTCCTACATCCGTAACATGCATATCTGAGTGAACCAGCTTCTCCCCTTTCAGTTTAACAGCGGCTTTTTTCTTCTCTTTATCTTTCGGTATATCTGAAGAATAATACTGAGAAAAGCTGTCCTCTTCTTTATCTCCATGTGTAATTTCCTCTGCATGCTCAATCTGCGGAAGATCTGCCTGTGGATGTGCCAGGATCAGATAATCCTGAACCAGTTCCTGCAGGAAATGCATGGCTCCGGTGCCATCTGTCAATGCATGAAACACCTCAAAATTAATTCTGTTTTTGTCATAACTCGCCTGAAATAAAAGGGATTTCTTATCCGGAATATATAAACGGCTGCATGGTGGTTCCGTCTCCGGCTTTACCACTGCTCTGATGTCTCTGTGCTCCAGATAAAACCAGAACAGCCCTTTTCTCAGAACCGCCTGGAACAATGGGTATTTCTCCATTGTCTGATCCAGTGCTACCTGAAGGATTTCCCCATTGACTTCTTCCTTTAACTGACAATAGAAACGAAACACTCTGGTGTCATTCTTTCCTGTTACCAGCGGAAATGCCAACGCTGCATTATCCAGTTTTCTCCATTTTGAGTATCCTGTATCCATAATTTTCCTGCTTTCTTTTTGGTTCCTGCTTACCTCTTTGTCCTGTAACAATCTTCTCAGGGATTACTGTAGAATTTTCTCATAACTCTTATTCAGAAACCGGTTAATATATTTAAAACTCTCCTGTACATGCAGAAATTTGATTCCCAATGCAAAAAATCCATGAAATGCTCCGTAAATCCTGTGTACTTCCACATGATTTCCTGCAGCATGAAGTTTTCTGCCATATACTTCTCCCTCATCGCGCAAAGGATCATATTCCGCTGTGAGAATTAATGTTTCAGGCAAATTTCTCAGATCCTTCTCCAGTATCGGTGCAAAATACGGATTCTGCCTGTCCTCTGCTGAACTCTGATAAAGCTTCAGATAATCTTCCATTTTTACTGATGTAAGAAGATAGTCACTGCCGTTCTCCTGCACGGATCTGTAAGGAGATTCCTCTGTATAACAGTTTCCAAGTGCTGGATAGATCAGTATCTGACGGCGTGGTGTAAACTCTCCTTTGTCTCTTGCCATCAGACATACTGCTGCTGTCAGATTTCCTCCTGCACTGTCCCCGATGATCGTAATTTTCTCCGGATCAGTGTTTAAGATCAGCTGATTGGTATAAAGCGCTTTCGCTGCTGCATAACAATCCTCCAGCGGAACCGGAAACTTATGCTCCGGTGCCAGTCTGTATTCTACAGAAACTACAATATGTGCAGTTGCCTGTGCCATTCTGGCACATACACGATCGTAATTCTCCACACTCTCAGTTACCCATCCGCCACCATGGAAAAACAGGAGAATCGGAAATGTATTTCCCTCTACGATCCCCGCCTGCATTGCCTCTTCTGTCGGAAAATACAGTCTGACCGGGACCTCATGTTCTCCATTATACACCCTGGCATCCAGTTTTTTTACAAAAATCCGCATGGCATCCAGTTGTTTCAGATCTGCCATTCTTCTGGAAGATTCCAGTTCAATATTTCCATATGACAGTGCATGCAGAATTGCTTTCATTGTCTTTGATATCAATATTCTATATTTCCTTTCAGTTCCGTCATTCTATCTCCCACCGCTTATTGCTTTTCGCAGCCTCCGCAAGTGGCTTACCTGATCTGGCACATCGTTTTCGAAATACTGGTTAATTAATCGTGGCGCTCATCCGTATTACTGTACATTTCACAGAATCTTGCAGCAAATGCCGGTGGTTCATCATGCACATATAAATGGGAAATATCACCAAATGCACTAATACGAAAACTTGCGATTCCTTCTCTTCGTTCTTCTGTATTGACAGTTGTCACTGAACTTGGTGCTGCGCAGAATCCATGCCACAGTACCATTGGAGAAGCACCGATCAGATGCGCAAGAAGCACACATTCCAGACCAAAATGGCAGAAGAATACCAGCGTATCTTCATTTGGTTTCTCCACTCTGTAATAATGTCCTTCACGTACATAACCATGTTCGGCAAGAAGCTTATCAAACTTTCCTGTTACATAGTCATAGTATCCTTTGGCATCAGACTGCTGAAGTCTCTCGTTTTCATACCAGTGATCATACTGGTAAAATCTCTCATCCTGTGTCCAGTCCTGTGGAAGCCAATCCCATAATCTCTTCTGCCTGTCAGTAACATCCGGGCGATCGATCAGAACATCAAATTCCCTCAGCCAGTCACACTCAACTGCTGTACGGTTCATTTTCTTCAATGTAAAAGAGGCTGTATCCTTTGCCCTTCCAAGAGGTGATACATAGAAATCCTTTACATCAAGTTTTGACAATCTTTCTGACAGATATTCTGCTTCTTTCCAGCCTTTTTCTGTAAGAGAATCAATGGAATAATCCGGATCTCCATGTCGCACGATCAATAATCTCATTCGTATTGTTCCTTTCTTTTGTCTCAGTTCTTCTATTATCTCAGATCAGATCGTATCCAAATAGTCTGGCATCTTCCATTCATAGATCTTATCTGAGTTTTTTTAATTTCCACATTCTTCTGTAACCGGAGGGATTGTTTCCTCATAAATATCGTTACTGTTCACTCCGTTTACAGTAACTAAATATCTTCTGATGTGGATAAGTTCTGCTTATCATATGACGCTTCTATTCTAACACCAAGTTCCGGTTTCTGCACTAAAAATTCTCTGCAGTCCGGTTCAGTTACTGCAAAAGTCGGCCAGCTGTTTATTTATAGCCATTCCATAAAATACTGCACTTGCTATAACAAAAAAGGATGTGCAACTCTGACACATCCTTTTTTGTTCGCATTTTATTTACCTGCTTCAATTGCCTTCTGAAATCTCTGTGCGATTTCCAGCGGACGTGTGATCGCTCCGCCTACCACGATCGCCCATACACCTGTCTGTAGTGCTTTTACAGCCTGATCCGGATAATGAATCTTGCCTTCTCCGATAATCGGAATATCTGTATCTTTTGCAAGCCTCTCCATCAGTTCATAATCTGGTTCATCCTTTTTGGAAGTGTAATCAGTGTAACCGCTCATGGTTGTTCCAACAATATCCACACCACATTTCCACGCATTGATACCTTCTTCATAATTGGAAATATCTGCCATCAGGATAATATCCGGGTATTTCTCTTTGATCTGTGCGATAAACTCATTGACAGTTATGCCATCACCACGCTTGCGAAGTGTACAATCCAGAGCTACAACATCAGATCCTGCTGCTACCAGATCGTCTACTTCTTTCATGGTAGGTGTGATATATCCTTCATATCCGGGATACTGGATTTTCACCAGACCGATCACCGGAAGACCTGTTTCTTCTTTGATTGCTATGACATCGCGGATACTGCTTGTACGGATTGCAGGTGTGCCTGCCTGTTTTGCAGCGCGTGCCATCAGGTACATAATGGATTTCTCTTCTACATATAATGGTTCATCTTCTACCGCCTGACAGGAAATGATCATTTTTCCATGAATCGCATCTAAAATCTCTTTTTTAGTTATCATTTTTCTCCTTGATACAGAACTGCATTCCGGCAAAATGTCCATACTCTTATCTGTGCACATTCTGTCGGAAAGCTTTTCTTTTACACTACAGTACCTTAACAATATTCAGCTCTTCGTCTGTCAGCACAATATCTGCCCGTTTTCCGGGAGTAAGGGAACCCACTTCATCATAAATCCCAATACTTCTCGCCGGATTTACTGTTGCTGCCAGAATCGCTTCTCTCTCCGGAACACCCATGGAAATAACACACTTCATACAATCAAAAAGGCAGGTTGCAGAACCGGCGATCGTTCCGTCTGCCAGAGTTGCCTTTCTGTCTTTCATGGTCACTTCCTGTCCGCCCAGTTCATACAGTCCATTCTCCATACCTGTTGCCATCATGGAGTCACTGATAAGGACGACTCTGCTGTCTCCAAATAAACGGAAGGTATTGCGTACAGTTACAGGATGGATATGAATCCCATCACCGATCAGTTCTACCATACAGTCCTGATTGTCTGCTGCTGCGCCAATCACACCGGGTTCTCTGTGTCCCATAGGATTCATGGCATTATAAAGATGAGTCACATGAAGTGCTCCCTCTTTCATCGCTTCTGCTGCGCAGCCATAATCTGCTGCTGTATGTCCGATGGAAATAACCACTTCATTATGTAATTCTCTGATAAATTCCTCAGAGCCTTCCATATTCGGTGCAAGAGTTACCAGTTTGATCATTCCGCCCGCAGCTTCGTTACATGCTCTGAAAAATTCAATATCCGGTTTACGGATATAGCCTTCTACATGTGCTCCCTTTTTCGCAGGATCAAGGAAAGGTCCTTCCATATTGATACCCACAATACGTGCACAGGTTTCATCCTGTTCTACATCTTTTGCAGTCTGGAAAATCTTAAGTAATTCTTCTTTCGGAAGTGTCATGGATGTCGGGCAATAGGATGTGATTCCATGAGATTTTTCATACTGAAGGATTGTTCTTAACCCATCAACATCTGCATCTGAGAAATCATGTCTGACTGCACCATGGCTGTGGATATCTACCAGTCCGGGCAGAACCTTCAGTCCTGATGCATCCAGTTCCGTTTTGTCGGTTACTTCATCTGCTGAAGCCACAATTCTGCCGTTCTCTACATACAGATCTGTGACTTTATAACTGCCATCTTCCTGAAAAACTTTTCCATTCTTTATAATCATCTGATTTTTGCCTCTTTTCTCGCTGAAGTGAATTATTAAGTATTTCCCTGACTTTATCTCTGTCAGGCAATTCTTTCCACTGATACTGTTGTTATCACACAAGAGCCGGTATTATAAAAGTCCTTTTTCTTTAATAAGACTTAACGCATCTTCATCTGCCACTACGGTTACATCCTGATGAAGCTGAAGGATAGATGCAGGTACATTCGGTGTGATCGGTCCGTACAGAGATTTGTACAAAGCATCTGCCTTGGCACTTCCTGTTGCTACAAGAAGAATTTTCTTTGCTGCCATAATGTTCTTGATTCCCATGGTGTATGCCTGTTTCGGAACTTCATCCATACTTTCAAAAAATCTTGCATTTGCCTTGATAGTGCTTTCTGTAAGGTCTACACAATGAGTTTCCTTCTCAAAAGCTTCTCCGGGTTCATTGAAACCAATATGTCCGTTTCCGCCGATTCCCAGAAGCTGGATATCAATTCCACCTACACTGCGGATGATCTCATTATAATCTGCACATGCTTTGTCGCTGTCTTCTTCCAGTCCGTTTGGCACATAAGTTCTTGTTTTGTCAATATTTACATGATCGAACAGGTTTGTGTTCATGAAATAACGGTAGCTCTGGTCGTTGTCACCGGAAAGTCCTTTATACTCATCCAGGTTTACAGATGTGATCTGTGAGAAATCAAGGTCACCTTTGTTGTACCACTCGATAAGCTGTTTATATAATCCGACCGGTGTAGAGCCTGTTGCCAGTCCAAGAACTGCGTTTGGTTTCATAATAATCTGGGCAGACATGATATTAGCTGCTTTTCTGCTTACGTCCTGATAATCTTTACCTACATAAATAATCATAATTTTCTCCTTTTTTGCGTGTCATCTGACACTTCCGATTTGTTATAAACTCATTATAATTCCCGTTGGTTCTATTTTCAATGAATGTATTGTCTTTAGAATCTTCTTTCATTTTTTATTATTTTGAGCCATTTTGCAGTTCGGTTTTTAAAGCTTGCCGAAATTACTTTCCTTGTTTATATTTTTCATGAAAATATTTACATTCTCCTTGTGAAACAAATTCTACAATGTTATAGTAATCTATAGCAATTCCACCATACAGAAAGGATTCCATATGTCATTAAACAAACATAAAATTATTCCTTTAATTGAATCTTATTACCATACATTCACTCCGCTGGAAAGAACAATCGCCGATTTCTTTATTCATAATACTGAAGAGCAGGATTTTTCTTCCAGAAATATTTCCGGGCTTCTTTATGTATCTGAAGCTTCACTTTCACGTTTCGCCCAGAAATGTGGATTTCACGGATACAGAGAATTTATTTATGAGTATAAGCAGAGACTGGCACCAGGTCCCGAAGAAAATATTCCGAATTTTGAAGTATCGGAATTTAATACTTATCAGGAACTTCTGAATAAATCTAACGCTCTGCTGGACAAAGCGCAGATCACACGGATCACAAATCTGCTGGTTTCCAAACCTCGTGTTTATGTTTACGGAAGAGGCAGTTCCGGTCTCGTAGCTCAGGAGATGAAGCTTCGTTTCATGCGTATCGGACTGAATATCGAAGCAGTTACAGACAGTCATATTATGAAGGTGAATTCTGTTATTCTGGATGAGAACTGTCTGGTCATCGGTATCAGCGTCAGCGGACAGACGGATGATATTATCTCTTCTCTGAAGGCTGCACATCAGCACGGAGCTTATACACTTCTTATGACCGCAAGACAGGACAAATCCTATCAGGACTTCTGCGATGAGACGCTCATCTTCGCAAGCATGGAACATCTGGAATATGGAAATATCATTTCCCCACAGTTTCCTATTCTGCTGGTTCTGGATGTACTTTATGCTCACTATCTGCAGATTGACAGGAGCAAAAAAGAAGCTCTGCATGAATATACGATACAGACACTTCAGCCATTTCTGATTAAATAGCAAAAAAACTGTATGATAATACTGATTTCTAAAAATTATGTTATAAAACTCAATATTTAAAATCAATATTTCATACAGTTTATATATATTCCTATTCTCCTCAGGTTTCATAAGAAAAAATCGGAGCTCCGGTTTTTTCATCCATTAAATCTTCATCAGCATAGCATGACGATTCAGATAATGCGATCATATAAAATAATAATTTCCATCTGTATGGCGATATACATATGGATCTACTCTCTGTAAAATTCCTCATATCCCTTAGACTTTTCAATATCCACATATATAAAAAAGTTGACCAAAATTTCAAATAGGTGGCCACCTTCATCCTCAAAATTAATTACCGATAAAACGACCACCTATCTTTTTTGTCAACTTCCTACCTGATTATTTCTGTTTTTTTAATCTAATAACATTCCATGATGCTTTGTTAAGAACAGATGTCATGATTCCACCATCTACCTTACTTCTTGATACAGTTATCGGAATTACCGCTTCACTGGAAGCACTATTGCATGCCTTCATATCATTATTTTCAAGTACAATATGTTCAATCAGCTGATATCCTTCCATGCTTCGTAAATCTGTAACAAGTTCCATATCTTCATCAATATTTCTGTTTACTGCAAAAACAGTCAGCTCTTCATCAGCCTGATTCCATACCGCAACACTGGAAAGATCTGTTACGTTTTCATGCTCTTTTGTATCATGTACTGGTGTATCAATCACTGGCTGAAGAACCATACCTCGACCATATCTGGATGCGTGCATAAATGGATAGAAAATTGTCTGTTTCCATGCTTTACCACCGTCTTTTTCTGTCATAATCGGAGCAATTACATTTACAAGCTGAGCCAGGCATGCCATCTTTACACGATCTGCATGTTTCATTAAAGTGATTAACATAAGACCTACAAGAAGTGCATCTTCAAAGCTATACTGATCTTCCAGCAGTGGAGGTGCAATGTGCCATGGATCTTTTTCCATGAATTCATCATCAGCTTCTCTTGTATGGAACCATACATTCCACTCATCAAAACTAAGATTGATATCCTTTTTACCGCGTTTCTTTGCCCTCACAAAGTCACAGGTCGCAATGACAGAACGGATAAATTTGTCCATATCATCTGATAAGGCAAGGAAGTCTGCTGTATCATTATTTAAATTTCCATAATACTGATGCAAAGAGACATAATCCACATAATCATAATTGTAACCCAATGTAGTTGCTTCCCACTCAGGAAACGTAGGCATATCCAAATTAGAACTTCCACAGGAAACAAGCTCAATAGTAGGGTCAATCAGTTTCATAGCTTTTGCAGTTTCCTGGGAAAGCCGGCCATATTCATGCATAGTCTTATGTCCAATCTGCCAGTCGCCATCCATTTCATTTCCAAGACACCATACTTTTACATTATGAGGATCTTTTACACCATGTTTAATACGCAGATCACTATATTTGGTTCCTCCCGGATGGTTACAGTATTCCAGAAGATTGCATGCATCTGCCACACCTCTTGTACCAAGGTTTACTGCCATCATCATATCTGCATCAGCTTTTTTGAGCCATTTTGAAAACTCATTCAGACCAATTTTATTCTGTTCCAGACTTCTCCACGCAAGTTCCAGACGAACCGGGCGTTCCTCGACAGGCCCTACGCTGTCTTCCCAGAAAAAGTTTGATACAAAGTTTCCACCTGGATATCTCACGATTGGCACATTTAATTCCTTTACCATGTTTAATACATCTGTGCGAAAACCATCCTCATCTGATAATGGATTTCCCGGCTGATAAATTCCATCATAAACAGCTCTGCCAAGATGCTCAATAAAGGACCCATAAATTCTCTTATCAACTTCTGAAACTTTAAACGCTCTGTCGATTATCATTCTTGCCTGCTTCATTTCGATTTTCCTCCATATTTAAAAATTTTTAACCTTTTACTCCTCCAGCTGTCATACCTTCAATAAAATATCTCTGGAAACAAACGAATAATGCCAAAATCGGAATAATTGCGAAACATGATCCGGCTATCAGGATGTCATAGTTGTTTCCGTATGGCGAAAGAAGGCTCTGCAGACCAACAGGAAGTGTGATTTTATCAATTGAGTTTGTTACAATCATTGGCCAAAGGAAGTTATTCCAACTCTGCATTCCCTGATAAATCCCCATAGCTGCGAAAGAAGGTTTCATCAGAGGAATCATGATTTTAAAGAAAATACCATACTCTGTACATCCATCTACTCTGGCTGCATCCAGAAAATCCTTCGGGATTCCCATCAGATACTGCCTGAAGAAAAATACCAGCATCGGAACAACCAGATACGGCAGGATAATTCCCCACATGTTATTAATCAGATCCATTTTTACAATCAATCTGTAAAGAGGAAGCAAAATTACTTCTGTAGGGATCATCATAACAAGTAAAACGCAAAGGAATAAAATATTCTTTCCTTTAAAATTATACATTGCAAATCCATAACCTACACATGCACTCAGGAACAATGCAAGTGCAACCTGCACAACAGTAATGATTAAACTGTTTTTGTACCATACAAAGTATGAATTTGCACCACTGAATAACATTTTATATTCATTCAAATTTGCATTTGCCCAATCAATAGAAAAATTCAATCCATAACGCATCAGATCAGAACCCGGACGCAGCGACGAAACAGCAAGAAGTGCCAGCGGGAGTAATGTGATAATTGCAACGATCACAAAGAAGATAAATAAACACGTAGAATAGATTTTTGATTTTTTTGTTATTGACATTGTTTATTCCCCCTTTTTACTTCCTATAGTTCCATTTATCCAAAGCTGTACAATATTAACTGCCAGAACGATAAGCAGGAATGTTACACCGATAGCACTTGCAATGCCAAGCTGACTCTGCTCAAATCCCATTCGATATAACATACCAACCAATGTGGTAGCCATATTATTCGGCGATTTGTTTCCATTAAACAACATGTAGCTTTCTGAAAACATTGCCATACCACCAAAAATGGAAATTGTAAGTACATAAATTGTTGTAGGTTTTAGTAACGGAATTGTAATATAACGAAGCTGTTCCATACTGGTTGCACCATCAATAGATGCAGATTCATACAGATCAGCAGGTATCTGCTGCAGTCCGGACAGATAATACATCATGTTTACACCTGTCCATCTCCACAAACACAGGAAAAACAATGTACACCAGACTGTACCAGGAGTCCTTAACCATACTATAGGATCTATGCCAAAAAATCCAACTACCTGGTTCATAAAAGATCCTTCCAATTCACCAAACATCAGTCGGAAAACAACACCCGCAACTACTACCGAAGTCAGTGCCGGAACAAACAGAATACTTCGAAATGTTCCTTTGGCTCTCATATGTTTACTGTTCAGCATTGCTGCAAGAACCATCGGAATCGGAATCATTAAAAGACAGGTAACGATTGTATAGAAAATACTGTTCTTCAAACTCTTAATGAAAACTGCATTTTTTAAAATCTTATAGTTTTCCAGTCCAACGAATATGGTATTTGGACCAGCTACTTTCTGAAAACTCATAATCACCATACTCACGATGGAGTATGCGAAGAATACAACAAATGTAATAATAAATGGCATTACGAATACATAGGGTGCCACTTTCTGTGAATATAATAATTTTTTTGCTTTGCTCTGTTTTTTCAATGCAATCCCTCCCTATGTTGATGTTTTCAGACAATTCATTTAAAGAAAAGGAAGGCTACAGGTTCTCCTCCTGCAGCCTTCCTTTTAAGCTCTATGTCTGAAAATCAGAACATATATTTAGTAGATAATAGAATCCTGTTCGCTCTGAAGAAGTTCTTTAGCATCCTGATCTACAGAAATTTCAAATGCATTTGAATAAGTTGTAGAAACAAGTGTACTATATGTTGCTGAATAGCTGCCGCTGATGTTTGGAGCTGTGATGTCTGTTCCGTTTTCTTTCAGAATATCAAATGGGTTAGTAGTAAAGTATGCAAGGAACTTATTATCTTTGTTTTCAGTAATAGCCGGGTCGTCCCAAAGCTCTGTACGAATCGGGTCAAATCCAAGTTTTTCCCATTCATATGTACAGCCTTCTTTTGATAATTTTGCAAAAGCAAGGAAATCTTTTGCTAACTGTTCGTTCTCTGTTCCCTTGATAACAGATGTTCCTGTACCACCCTGAAGAACTTCACGTGTATCACCCTCGTTCCATACAGGAATTGGATAAATAGCCATTTTACCATCAAGGTCTGAACAATAGTCTGTAAATCTTCCCATATACCATAATGGCATGATTACGGATGCAACACCACCTCCATTGAGATGTCCATACCATTCTTCTGTGTGGAATCCACCGCCAGGAGCGATTTCGCAAACACCATCGTTAATCATTGAACGAATATAATCAATTACTTCTGCATGTTCATCTGTAACAAGATTTGGATTTCCATCTTCATCTACATACTGAACACCTTTCTCAAGCAACATACACTGTGGAAGGAAAAGATCTGATGTTTCTACAGCACACATCGGAGTCCCTGTTTTTTCCAGTACGGTTTTGCCAGCTTCTACATAATCATCCCATGTAACGATATCTGCAGGATCCACACCGGCTTCGTTCATGATATCCATATTGTAGTAAGCAACTGTAGCTCCCAGATGGAAGTCTACACCATAATAATTGCCCTCATTATCACCATACATACTGATACGGGACATAACAACATCATCTTTATACGGTTCTACTGCATCATTAATCGGAAGTAAGTAACCATCCTTCAGGAATGCACCATAATGTCCGATTTCAATGTCTGCCATGTCTGGAGCCCCCTCACCGGACTGGCATGCAATCAGCAATTTACTATGTAAGGATGAGGACTCACCTGTTGTGACAGTTAAGTTAATTGGTCTGTCTGGATTCTGCTCATTCCATACATCAGCCATTGATGTCCAGAATCCTACGTGAAGTTCCTGAAATGTCCAAAAGCTAAGATCTGTTCCACCATCAACAAATGTGTTAGTTCCCTGTGTTGATCCGTCATCTGCTGCTAAAACAGGTGCAGTTGATCCAAGAATCATTGTTGCTGCCAATGTACATGCAAGAAGTCTTTTTTTCATATGGTTACCCTCCTTAAATTATTAGTTTGTACTTTCACGTTGTTTCTTGCTACGTTCTTAGATTAACGTTAATCTAACAAAAAGTCAATAGTAAATTTCATAATTTATGTCATTTTGTGTAAAATATATGTTTTCATGTATTATTTTTTATGCATTTTTTATATTCGAATCCATTTTCATATTATTGCAATTTGATTTTCTTGTCATTATAGAATATAATTGAATATACTATCAGAACATAGGTGACATTTTGTAAGTCAGATAAATAATCTGTCTATCTTCTGTACCAAATAACGATTCTGCAATATATATCAGAGGAGAATTAATATGAACAGCCCAAATAAAAGAATTACTTTAAAAGATATAGCTGACCAGTGCGGTTATTCAGTCAATACTGTTTCTCGCGCACTCAGAAATGATTCTAAACTTTCCGAAGCAACAATAAGCAGAATACATCAGATAGCGGATGACCTCGGTTATATGAAAAACGTAGTTGCATCTTCCCTGCGTTCCGGTCATACAACTCTGATTGCAGTTATTGTTGATGATATCCAAAATCCGCACTATTCCGATATTATTTCACAGATTACTGTTAAATTACGTAAATATGGTTATCATACTCTGATTTTAGGATCCTATATAGAAAAAAACTATGCTGATTATTCCCTGTCTCTTGCACTGTCTTATAATGTCAGTGGGATTGTTTTCTTTCCACGAAAATATAATAAAAATGCCATCAACCTTATCAATCAGAATAATATACCTCTCGTACTGGTTGACCGTGAAATGCCGGAATGTCAGACAAACTTTGTTCGCTGTGATGATTATCAGGGCGGATATATTGCCGGAAAACATTTGCTGGAATTAGGCCACCGTCATTTTCTCTATCTTCCGGGTCCTAAATATAATCTTTCGCAAACTCGTCGATATGCCGGTATCATGGATGCGCTTTCAGAGGCAAATGTACCTGCCTCAAATATTCGAGAAATAGATTATCACACAGTATTTGGATCATCAGCCGAATCAACATCTTCCTATAAACCATATGAAGAGTTATTTTTTCCGGTTAATTACACTGCAGTAATTGGTTTTAATGACCTACAAAGTTATTCTGCTATGGAAATACTACAGAAAAAAGGATATCGTATTCCAGAGGACATATCCCTGATTAGTTTTGACCATCTGCGAAAAACTCACACATATCTACCCCCTTTGACCAGTATTGCTGATAATTCAGAAAAAAGTATTGCTGATACAGCAGTCTCCATACTTCTTGATAAAATCAGGAATCCATCCAGTGAGATTTCCAGTAAAGTTTTACCTGTATCTATTTTCGATGGACATACTACTGGACCGATAAACGAAACCTTTGCTCATTCCTTTGAGTAATCGATTATTGTAATGTTCCTGTTTAAAAACAGGATGTGAAAATCTTCCACATCCTGTTTTTATTATATCTATAAATATCCTCGGAGATAATAATCCTGTCAGTACTCAGATTACAAAGTATTATTCAGGCTCTGAATTCACATAAAATATCAGTCCATAACATTTTATCCAACGAATATTCACAGTTAAAAACATATATTTACCTGATTCTTTCAAAATCAAACACATTTATAGAATGTGGTAACAAAACCGCTTCATATACTCCGTCTGTCTCTTCTTCCGGAAATCCTTCAATAAATACATCATTTTTGTCAATATCATTATAAGAATCCACAGACTTTCCTGCAATCTGATATTTTTGAATTCTATATCTCTCATTCTGATTTTCATTCAGACAAATTTTTACTTTCTGTTTTTTTTCCGCCTCTTTATTTACCACGGCAATAGAAATTTTTCCTGTTCTCGAATGCTGTGTAGCCAAAATATCCAATGTGTCTGTAGTTATTTGATTACCATTTTTATCAAACACTGTAATTGTATTTTTCTCCCCTTCTTCCCAACCATCCAGAACAATATCTCCCAAACGGTTGACATATAAGTCAAATACATGATAGGTACTTCTTAATACAAGTCCATCTTTATAACTGTAAATACATCCTCTTGTATTTAAGATTGGCGCAAAATTAGCCATTCCAACAATATCACAATGACGATTCATAGCATTCAAAAAGCAGGCTGTAAAAACGGCATCTGCCATTGTATAAGAAGAATTATCATCATTTTTATCTCTCGGCACAAGATAAGTCTTGGGATCTATTCCCTGTTCAATTGTATGTACATTTGGATGATGCCAACTACGCAAATTCCACTCATCAAAAGCAATTTTTATTTTTCCTTCCAGATGTAATGCCGTAAGCAATCCCTTTACATCAAGAACCGCCCTGTCCACCTGTTCTGTATATGCCATGCACTGATTATAATCTGCAAGTTCATTTTTTTCCGGAAGCATATCCCAATATCCATGTAAAGAAATCCAGTCAAGATATGCCCCACAATGTTTTAAAAGACTCATCGTCCAGTCAATATCTGGAAGTGCTGCCGCTGATAGCTGCACTATCGGCGACACATGTTTTATCATTTTTGCAGCTTCCTTTACAAGTCTCCACCATTCTTCAGAACTTTTTGCACCAATTTCCCAGTTTCCATAATTTTCATTTCCAATACTCCAATATTTTACATTGTATGGCTGTTCCTCGCCATTAGCAATCCGCCACTTTGCATACTTTCCTTCATTCTTCAGATTGCAATATTCAACCCAGTCGCTCATTTCCTCTACAGTTCCAGTTCCTGCATTAGTACAAATATAAGGCTCACATCCTATTTTCCTGCACATATGAATATATTCATCTGTTCCAAATGTATTCGGATCCTCCACACGCCATGCTTTATCAAAAAAAGATTGTCTGTTTTCTCCCACTCCATCTTTCCAATGATATGAAGATACAAAACATCCACCCGGCCAGCGCAAAACCGGAACTTTGATTTTCTTCATTGCCTCAATGATATCTTTACGAAAGCCTTCCTCATCGGACAATTTATTTCCAGGATCATAAATCCCATCATAAATTTGTCTGTGAAAATGCTCGATAAAATGCCCATACAACATAGGACTTCTTTTCCCAATTGCTCTTTTTTCATTTACATGATATTTCATACTCCAACTACCTCCTCATCTCTGTCCCCAGAAGCCCTAACTTCCTTCATCCTACCTACACATAACAAAGGCATCAGCTATACTCCTTTGCGGGATCTGCACCCAATGTGTACATGATTTTTTCGTCTACTGTTTCTTTTTCGTTTACCTCACCTGTTGTCTCTACTGTACTGTCAGCATATATACTCTGTAATGCGAGAAGCATCCTTCCTGTCAGCCCCAGGATTATTCCCCATTTTTTCTCATACCAGTTCTCCAAATATTATCCCATCTCAGGCTACGTTAATTTTCGTAAGAAAATACCGGTGCTCCTGTCTTTTCATCCCAGTGGATTTTCATCAGCATGGCATGGCGGTTTGGATTATACAACGGATTTCCTTCTATCTTTTCTTCAATCCTTGCATGATAAACCATGATTGGATTTCCCTCTTCATCTTCAGTGAATGAATTATGTCCAGGACCGTAAACTCCTCTGTCTGCATCCGTGCACAGAACCGGATAACGCTCTTTTGTCCAGGATTTCGGGTCAAGAAGATCAGAATCCTCAGATGCCGACATCATTCCAACACAGTACGCAGCGCCTGTTTCAGATGCTGAATAGGTAAGATAAATTTTACCGTTATGATGGATCACTGCAGGACCTTCATTTACCCAGAACCCAACTCTCTCCCAGTCATAATCCGGTGTTGTAAGCAGTACCTGAACAGTTTTCAGTTTATATGGTGATTCCATTTCACCAATATAAAGATTTGAGATCTGTTTTCCCACGCCTACCTTCTCAGCCCATACATAATAATGTTTTCCTTTGTTTTCAAATACTGTCGCATCCAGGGAAAAAGCTTCAAAAGAAAATTCATCCTCATCTGCACGTCCCATCTTCCCTTTCTCTGTCCAGGTTCCTATAAGAGGATCCGCATCTGCACATTCCAGCACATAGGGACGGATCGCCCAGACATCATCTTTATCCCCGCCGGCAAAATAGATATACCATTTACCATCCAGATAATGAAGCTCCGGCGCCCAAATATGTTCACTCATGATCCCTTCAGGATGTTTCTTCCAGACTGTGATTTCCTCAGCATCCTTTAACCCTGCCAGAGTTTTACTCCTTCTCAGCACAATTCTGTCATAAGCAGGTACAGATGCCGTAAAATAATAATTTCCATCTGTGTGTCGGTATACATATGGATCTGCCCGCTGTAAAATCCATGGTTCATTATATTTTAGTTCTTTGCTCATTATTGTATCCCCCTTTTGATTCTGCAACCTCACTTTTTATTTTAGCTTTACATGAAATACTTTTATATATTTAAAAGTTTACCGTATTTTTTAGAAAATATCAACTATATTTTTTTTCTTTTCATTGCACATTTTGTTCACATTCGTTATAATTTACCATAAATGCCGTTAGAGTGCGTTTGAAAAATGCTTTAAATCTATACTATAAATTCAGAAAGGGAAATCCGTTATGTTATATATTAAAAGTCTGGAGCAGGCGGTCCCTG
>OLPK01001294.1_pt1 | contig 16956 bp, 10 predicted proteins | sample 1672261 | NCBI WGS metagenome assembly OLPK01 (sample SAMEA3136665, study PRJEB25190) | human gut metagenome
TGAGTATCAGACAGATCTTCTTCCGACATTTCTCTTTTTCAAAGACCAGGAACTGATCGCTGTCATGCAGGGGATGATATCACAGAACGATTTTGACGCACGTCTACAGAAAATCTTTAGAAATAGTTAATTTATATTTCCTAGGAAAACATAGTTTTTTATGCTATATTTAAGAAGTAACAGGGATAAATATATTTAATAAAAAGGGGGCATGGTGAACACACCACGCATTATGAAAAATTTAAAAAGAGCATTACCAGTTGCCATGGCAGTTGTACTTGGTTCTACTGCGGCACCATTGGTCGTAAAGGCAGATTCATCTAAAGTTGTAACACTTGGAGCCAACCTGTCAGATTCACAGAAGAATTCCATGTATGAGTACTTTGGTACCTCTTCTGACAAAGCAGAAGTCATCGAAGTTACCAATGCAGATGAAAGAAAATATCTCGAAGGGGTCGCTCCGGAAGAACAGATCGGTACCCGTACCTACAGCTGTTCATATGTAGAGCCGACCACAAGCGGCGGAATCCAAGTAAAGGTTTCCAACTTAACTTATGTTACAAGTTCTATGATCTCCAGTACACTTCTTACATCCGGTGTCGAGAACTGTAACGTTATCGCTGCTTCTCCGATCGAAGTATCCGGAACAGGCGCACTGACAGGAATCATGATGGCTTATGAGAAAGCCACCGGAACAACTCTGAACGAAGATCAGAAGGCTGCCGCAACCGACGAACTTGTCACAACAGGAGATCTGGCAAATGATATCGGACAGGACAAAGCCGAAGATGTCATGAATGATGCCAAAGAAAGCGTTATTGAAGACGGCTTAAAAGATGAAAACGATATTCAGGATGCAGTGGAAGATGCTGCCAAGAATAACGATGTCACTCTGACACAGGAACAGATCGACAAGATCACTGAACTGTTAAAGAACATTTCCCAGTATGACTATGATGTCAAAGCACTGAAGAATACACTGAACAACATCGACGGAAAGAGCGAGGGATTCTTCTCCAACCTCTGGAATTCCATCAAGGGAATCTTCGGCGGCAGTGACAGCTCTGATGGCGGAATCATCAACAATACGGATGACAGTGCACTCGGCGATGATGTCGTAAGTAACAGCACACTGGATTCTTCCGACAACTCTTCTTCGAACAATTCCGACAGCGCAGATAATTCTTCCGACAGCAGTTCGGATGACAACAGCGATGACAGCGGATTCTGGGGCAAGATCAAGAAATTCTTCAAGGATCTGTTCGGCGGAAGCGATTCTAAAAAAGACAATTCAGATAAGAGCAAAAACGATGCCAATACAGAGGACAGCAAAGATACTGATGATGATCAGTCTGACGACACACAGAATGATTCTCTGAACAGTGATGCAGATTCTTCAGATGCCGGCACAACAGACAACTCTGCGGATGATTCTTCACTGAATAACAGTGCCGATGATCAGTCCGATACTCAGAGCAGCTTACCAGGCAGCAGCGAATCAGATTCTTCCAACTCTGATACGTCTGATTCCACAACTAACGGCTCTGCCAACTAGACATAAGCATTAGCAGGTAATTATAGTAACAAACGAATTATAATGACAATACAGCAAACCTGCCACTGGCAGCTTTTCTTGCATACTTTAGTATAAAAACACCGGGAAGCTTAAAAAAACTTCCCGGCGTTTTTTATTTTACTTTATTCAAATTAAAATCTCTCTATTCCAAAATTTAAATAATCCTAAAATTACTCCTCTTAAAATTCAAACACAGCAACTCCGTAAGGCGGCAGCTTATAAGCAAATGAATACGGTCTTCCATCACATTCTTTTGCCTCAGCCTTATAGATCTTCTTCCTTACCGCTCCGGTTCCGCCGTATTTTTCCTCATCACTGTTCAGAATCAACTTATACTGTTTCTTTCTCGGAACTCCGACTCTGTAATCATCTCTTGCCATCGGCGTAAAGTTGCAGACGAACAACAGATTCTTCTTTGCACCTTTGGAATGTCTCATGAAACTATAGATACTTCTGTATCCATCATCCGCATTGATCCATTCAAATCCTTCCCAGCTCTGATCCATCTCATACATCGCCTTATGACTCTTATACAGATGAAGCAACGCTTTTACCCACTCTTTCATCTGCTGATGCTCCGGCTCAGCCAACAGGAACCAGTCAAGTTCTCTTTCCTCGCTCCATTCACGAAGCTGTGCGAATTCCTGCCCCATGAAAAGAAGCTTCTTACCGGCGTGTCCCATCATGAATGCATAACCAGCTTTAAGGTTAGCATATTTATCAAATCCCAGTCCCGGCATCTTATTAAGCATCGAACACTTAAGATGTACCACTTCATCATGCGACAATACCAAGATATAATTCTCACTGTATGCATAACTCATGGCAAATGTCATCAGATGATGATTATCCTTACGGAAATATGGATCCAGCTTCATATATTCCGTGAAATCGTGCATCCATCCCATATTCCACTTCAGGCTGAAACCTAAACCGCCTTCTTCCACATCACCGGTAACCTTCGGCCATGCTGTAGATTCTTCTGCGATCATGAGTGCTCCCGGATTTCTTCCAAGAACAACAGAGTTCAAATGTTTGAAGAAATCAATCACTTCAAGGTTCTTATTCTCACCATACTTATTCGCTACCCATTCGCCATCTTTCCGTCCATAATCCAGATATAACATAGACGCAACAGCATCTACACGAAGTCCGTCTATATGGAATTTTTCAATCCAGAACAATGCATTGGAGATCAGGAAATTGCGGACTTCATTTTTTCCAAAGTCAAACACTTTTGTTCCCCAGTCCGGATGTTCTCCAAGTCTTGGATCTGCATATTCATACGTCGCAGTTCCGTCAAAATCAGCAAGTCCATGTGCATCCTTCGGGAAATGGGCCGGTACCCAGTCCAGAATGATACCGATCTTATTTCTATGCAGATAATTAATCATCCATGCGAAATCTTCCGGTGTTCCATACCGGGATGTCGGTGCATAATAACCAGTCACCTGATATCCCCAGGAACCGTCAAACGGATGCTCCGCGATCCCCATCAGCTCCACATGTGTATAACCCATTTCTTTAATATATTTGGTAATTGCTCTGGCAAACTCTCTATATGTATAGAAACCTTCATCTTCCCGTCCCGGATGGCGCATCCAGGAACCAATATGTGCCTCATAGACAGACATCGGCTTGTGCTTATGATTCCAGGTCTTTCTGTGGGTCATCCATTCTGTATCCGTCCATTTTATATTCTCGATATCTGTAACTCTGGATGCTGTTCCAGGTCTTAATTCCGCATAATTGGCATATGGATCTGCCTTAAATATCTGTTCTCCCGAATAAGTCTCAATACAATACTTATACATCTGATTTTTCTTCACACCAGGTATAAAACAGGTATAGATTCCCAGAGGTTCTTCTCTCTTCATCGGGTTCGCCTCTGTATCCCATTCATTGAACTCTCCGACTACCGAAACTGCCTGTGCATGCGGTGCCCATACCGCAAAATACACACCTTTTTGTTTTCCGTCCTGTACCAGATGTGCACCCAGCTTCTTATAAATCTCGTAATGATTTCCCTGTCCGAAAAGGTATTGATCCAGCTCGCCTATTTCATACGGTTTCTTCTTTTTTTCAGCCATAATTACCCCTCGCATTCTGTTGCATATTTATAACAACATTATACTTTACAAAAGGGCAAAAAGAAAGAGTTTTGACAGTTTAGTTTGTCAAAACTCTTCCAAAATCTGACTTAAATTTTAAAATCTTCTTCTTTCAGAATAATTCTGTCAGAATCATCTGTTCCCTTACCAAATACTCTTCGTGCAAGGTGTTTTACATTTGCTTTCTGTGAATGAGCAATTGCTTCATCCATGATCTCTTTAACTTCTGCAACAGATACTGCATGGTCTTCTCTTTGCATTACATCGATACGGCTGTACAGTGCAAGGATTCCCATCTCATCCAGTTTATATCCATTCTCTTTCGCATATGTCTGACCGAATGTTACCAGTTCATCATTAATGAATACCGGAAGTTCCAGTTTCGAACTGAATTTCTTCTTGAATTCCGGATTAGCTGTCATCAGACGCTCCAGAGGTTTTCTCTGATCTTCCAGTACGAAAAGTAATTCACCTGTCTTCTTTTCCATCAGATAATTAAGTTCTTTTACCGTTCTTGAATTCAGCTTGCCAGCATGTTCAATGATAATTGCTCCTCCACGAAGCTTCTGGATGATATTCGTAAGTTCTTTCTTATTCAAAGACTCACCTGTAACGATCGCTACTTTACCCTGTTTCAGATTTCTCTGTTTCTGGATTGCTTTTACGATATCAACCGCAAGAACTGTTTTACCAGATCCTTTTCTTCCGATTACCAGAAGGTTTCCTGTCTTGGAAGTACCCTCTCTCTGGGCACGTCTGTCATTATCAAGAACCTCTACGATCTGTTCACTCATTCCTCTTACCGGAACGAAATATGAGAATAACTTCTTCTGTTCTTCCGTAAGTCCTGCCTTTAATCCGATTTCACTCGTTGCACTCAGATCATATCTTCCTGTTACAACGAATCCGGTATCAAATGGAACTCCACCTTTTGACTTTTTAATTCTTGCCTGGATCTCTTCTTCGGATGGCTCTTCAATCTCTAATTCTTCTGTGTCATCCTCATCTTCGATCTCTTCTTCGTCAAAATCTTCTTCCTCAAAGTCGCCTTCGTCAAAGTCTCCTTCATCAAGATCCTCTTCCTCAAAGTCAGCTTCGTCAAAATCTTCCCCTTCAAGGTCTTCGTCATCGTCGTTCTCTTCTTCGTCGAAATCCTCTTCGTCCATATCTTCTTCAAAGTCGCCTTCGTCAAAATCGGTTTCTTCATCATCTATGTCTTCAAAGTCGTCTTCGTCATCGTCTTCGTCAAAATCGGCCTCTTCAAGTTCTTCCTCGTCAAGATCTTCTTCCTCAAAGTCAGCTTCGTCAAAGTCTTCCTCGTCGAAATCTTCTTCCTCAAAGTCGCCTTCGTCAAAGTCTTCTCCTTCAAGATCTTCTTCCTCAAAGTCGCCTTCGTCAAAGTCTTCCCCTTCAAGATCCTCTTCCTCAAAGTCGGCTTCGTCAAAATCACCTTCCTCGAAACTGCTTCCGTTCATATCCAGTCCGGCAAGCTCATCTTCGATTCCTTCTATGAAATCTTCATCCATTCCCGGACCGTCTTCAAGTTCTTCCTCATAAATCTCATCTTCGGAATCTTCATTTTCACTCTCCATCTCTTCCATCAGACGGACAATGTCATCCGGTATTCTCTGTGTATTTCTTTCAGATTTTTCCTCGTCGGCTGCCTCTTCCTCAGCTTTTCTTGCTGCCTCTTCCTCGGCCTTTCTTCTGGCCTCTTCTTCGGCTGCTTTTCTTGCTGCCTCTTCCTCGGCTTTTCTTCTGGCTTCTTCTTCAGCCTTTCTTCTGGCCTCTTCTTCGGCTGCTTTTCTTGCTGCCTCTTCCTCAGCTGCTTTTCTTGCTGCCTCTTCTTCGGCTTTTCTTCTGGCCTCTGCTTCAGCTGCTTTTCTTTCTACTTCTTTGCGCTCTTCTTCCTGACGGATTCTTGCCTGTTCTCTTTCCTTCTGGAGACGCTCCTCATCTTTGGCTTTCTGCTTTGCAATCGCCTCTTCATGATCTTTCTGTTTTGCTTCCCATTTCTGAAGGATATCATCGATCATCATCTGACCGTTTGCCAAGATTTCATCCTCGCGCTCTTTCATTGCTTCTTCTTCAATATTAATACCGCTTGCAACAGCAACACCCTGTGCCAGAGCTTCTTCTAATGTGGCCCCCGTAACTACCTGTTTGATTGCTGATGTATGCTCTTCAGGTGTCTCAACAGATGCTTCCGGTTCTTCTTCCCTATACATCGGAGTCTCTTCCACTGCTGCAGTTTCTTCCGGTACAACTTCCTCCGGTACGACATCTGCCTGTGCGGCTTCCTCCGGTATTTCAAACTCTTCCTGCATCGGAACCGGCTCCGGCGGAATCTCCTGTACTTGTGCATCATCTATTCTCTGCACCGTACTTTCCTGTACCTCTTCCTCAGAACCTTCATCATATTCATTCTCATCGTCAACTTCTTCCAATGTTGACTCCGTCTGTTTTACAGGTTCCGGCTGCTTCTTTACTGCTCCCGGACGGCTGTCATATTTTTCCTGCTGAAGCGGCGTCAATGGCTTATACTTCATCTTAAGTTCCATCGCCAGGTATACATACTTTCCTTCGCTGAACCAAAGAATCAGGTCATCACATTCTTCCAGACATTCCGCAGTCATTCCCGCCTCATCATATAACTTGGCAAGTTCATATGCCCATTTTTCAATATATTCCGCTTTTTTAAATTCTTCCAACGCCGCAATCTGATCCGAAAGTGCTGCTCCCTGAGTTCTCAGGATCTTATACTTCAGGATATATTGATTCGGGTCTTTTGGCGCCAGCTTAACAAACTCTTCATAACAGTCTGTCGCTTCTCTGATATCCTTAATCTTTAATGCCAATGTACCTAATCGATATACGATTTTACGGCTTCCCGGTGCTCTGTCAAATGCCAGGAATAAGATATCTCTCCCTTTCTTAAATTCTCCGTTATATTCATAAATCTCACTTACCGTATTAAGCATAGAAGCGTTCTTTACTCTTCGCCAGTCTATACTTTCAGCAATATCCATTGCTTTCTGGTATTCCTTTTTTTCCAGATGATCAAGCATCTGCTCGGTCTTTACCCTATATTCATATTTATCCAATATTTCTCACCTCAAATATTTATTTTAAAAAAGCGTATTTCCCTACAATTTTACTTATATAAGTTTATCATATGACCTGTCTATTGTCAAAATATCCGGTTAAATATGTTAAAAAAATATTACAAAAGTTACAAAAGTTTATAATTTATTGTCGGCAGCTTCTTCCGAATGCATGGCAATACCGAAAACCTGCCACTGGCAGCTCCTTACGAACGCATGGCGATAAAAAAACAGCCATCATAATTCTTTTTATTATGATGGCTGTTACATATTCAATTTTATCATATACTTTTCATTTGTTTCGGAGAATTAATTATTATTTTATTCCCTGACGCCTTTTTATGTATTTCAATGATCTTTTACTCATTGTCCTACATGTTCATTCAAATCTACTATTCATGTTTCTTTACACATTTTAATAATATATTTAAATATATGGTATTATGTTCAATATGTTTACAGTTTTTTTATTTTTATTATCCGGTTTTATTTTCTCCGTTTATTTTTATTATTATCTGAATCTCCTCTACCGGCCTTTTTATCTATTATTATAAAGGCTTACTCTATGGGAATTTTTAACTGTCATACCACTAACATATTGATTCGATGATTCTACTGTGTCCATTGGATTAAGCCTCCTTCTCATAAATTTCCAATCAACATATCTCACCGACATATGAAATATTTTTTATCCTTATAAACTTTTTTCATTCTTTATACACATAAGATATAAATGATATTTATTACCTTGTCTCTTTCATTAAGATTATTCCTATATCCCCGTGATATCATTTTATAATCTTACCTCATCCATTCTCTATCTTTACAATATACTTTACGATATCTAATATTCGATGCATTACCAAATACTTTATACCTATATATGCATTTTAGATTTCTAAATGAATCGGAACTCTGATAATAAAAATTCTCTTATAAAATATATGCTATAGAATTTTCAAGATTCCCTTTCTCGTCAGGAGTCCTTTTTGTTTATTTCGGATTTCCTTTGGATTAATTACATAATATCATCCGCATTTTATTTTGTCAATACTTTTTGCGATTATTTTCTTTTATTTTTCATTATTTTATTTTTTGCATTAAATTGTCTGATTTTTATATATTTGTTTTAATGTTTGCACAATACTATACAGTTTCTCTGTAACCATATTTGTCAACATATCACATTTTCAATTGTTAACCGCGTCAAATACGTAGTTGACATTTTGCACATTTCATTTTATACTGCTTTTATATTTTGATATGAATCTAAAGGAAAGGAGTTCTGCCAGCCGGCAGACAATTACTACTATGAATAACACAGCAAACAGCACAACAACGAAAAGACTCTCCACCCGTAAACTGGTTCTGATCGCCCTGATGACTGCGATCACCTGTATCTTCGCTCCTATGGCGATTCCGATCCCTGTCAGTCCGGTACCGATCAGTCTTACCAACCTGGTGATCATGATCAGTATCTATGTACTTGGATTTAAAGATGCAACGATCAGCTATATCGTATATCTGTTACTTGGCCTTGTCGGTCTTCCTGTATTCTCTGGTTTCACCGGCGGATTAGGTAAGCTTGCAGGTCCTACCGGCGGATATCTGATTGGTTTTATCTTCCTCGCACTGATCGCAGGACTGTTCGTTGACAAATTTCCAAAGAACAGAATCCTGGCCGTTGTCGGTATGCTCATCGGTATGGCGATCACTTATATCTTCGGTACAGAGTGGCTTGCAATTCAGTTAAAAATGTCCTTTGTTGCAGCACTTTCTGTCGGAGTTATCCCTTATCTTGCCGGTGACGCAGTGAAGATTATCATTGCGATCATTGTCGGACCTGTGCTTCGCAGCCGTCTGAGTCATATGCAGTAACAGTTACATCTACAGAACTTGCCACTGGCAGCTTCTCTTGCATACTTTGGTATCTAAAAAACACACAATACCGATTATATGATTCCTTCTGTTTCGGTATTGTGTGTTTTATTTTCCCTTCTGGAACCTCGACTATAAAACTTCCGGTTTTACAATATAATATCTCCCGTTTTCTTGCCGGTATCCATATCATAAGCCTCGATAATATTTCCACTGATCACGTATAATGTATCTTCTATATAAATCCCCCGGATACCTTGCGAAGTATTTCCACTAATCTCTTCTTTCAGGATTGTTTCAAACTTTTTCTCTTTTCCATTATAAGTCAGCAGGCAGTACGTTTCCCCATTCTGGCTGTAGCCGGAGAACCCGATCCTATTTTTCTGCTGATCGGCCAGAACGGATTTGTAATCGTATGCTGCATTTGTTCCATACAGATCATCCAATACAAGGGTTGATTCTTCTTTTACATCCGCTCTGTCTGTAATATCGAACATGGTGATTTTTACACCTTCCGACACCCCTGATTCTTCATCGGTTGACATGCCGATTCCAAGTAATTTATCTTCTCCATAGAAATGCAGATATTCTGAAAATCCCGGGATTTTTAATTTGCCGAGGATCTTTGGTTTCTCCGGATTGGACAGATCCACGCTGAACAACGGGTCTACCTGCTCATATGTCACGAAATATCCTGCCTCTTTCATGAATCTTGCAGAATAGATGGATTCCCCTTTTGCCAGATTCTCGATAGAACTGATCTTATCCAATTTCTTATCTAAGATTGTTACCAGATTTTCATCATCATTGGTTGTAAATAATCTTAAGTTCCCTTTATATTCATCCAGTGAAAATGTATCATTCAGATATCCTTTTACTTTTCCCTGAGCTACGGCCTTTAGCTTGCCCTTTCTATAAGAAATCTTGCGAAGTGTCGTCACAGTCTGATTATCCTGCTGCCATTCCGATTCATAATAGTAGATATTTTTTCCACTTACATACATTTGACCGCCTTCGGAGAGAATTGCCTTATTATCTACTGTTTTATCCGGTTTGCTGATGTCCACGGAACTGATCACTTCATACATTGTTCCACAATTCACCGGCGGCAGACAGATACTGGCCTGGCTCATCTCTTTGCCATTCACCAGAGGCACATAGGTGACCGGTTTATCTTTGACCACGTCGCCACCTGTATAGTATTCACTGAACAGATACAGATATCCGTCTGCCATACGAGACGAATTGTAAGTACCACTCTGTGTTACCTCGCCTTCTTTTACCGGCTTTTTAATATCACGGATGTCATAAGTGACCGCCGCTGTTTTAGTCTGATTCCAGGTATCTGTGTTCGTCTGCTTTTTGTTACTTTTATCTGCACATTCTTTCTGACATACAGCCACCAGTTTCTTTTGATCTGTATTTACATAAAACTCCTGTATTGTGTATTCTTTTCCAAGCGTAATCTCGCTGTATTTTTCTATATTCGTTCCGCTGTTTCCTACGTCTACAATATCGATGGTCCGGCCATTATCTTCCCGCACATATAGATAAGTCCCGTCTGTTTTGGCAATATCCCCTTCATCTACACCGGACTGTCGTACATTGGTCTGTGAATAACCGCCATCTGCTGTTGCCACACCGGTATCTGCCGAGGCCGTTTCCGTTGAAGACGCCGTTGATCTTCCTGTTGAAGCCGAATCCTCTACGGCTGCTGTTTCATTTACACTTCTTGCATACATTGCAATGCCGGAGTTATCTTGTGAACGTTTAATATATTTATAGATTTCGTCATAACTTTGGGCTGTCCTGATCTTCTTACTGTCGCTGATCTTCTTTACTGTATTACTATTTCCTGCACTGCTGCCTGCATTGCCATCTGACACATCCGGAGAATTTATCGCTCCTTCATGCATCCTTCCATACTGCCACACTACAGTTCCCGCCACAACTGCCACGCAGGCCGCCGCTACAAGCCCGATTTGATACGGACGGAAATGTTTCTTCTGTTTTTTCTTTTCCAATAATTTATCTATATTCTCCGATCTCAGACTATCCGGGACTTCTGTATCTTCTGACATTCTTGAAATCTGATCTAGGATGTCCTGTTCACAATATTCTTTATGTTCATTCTCGCGCTTCATACCTTCTCACTCCCTTCTTTCCTTCTCATCTTCGCCGTAACTGCCCAGCACACATTCCATCTTCTTAAGTGCCCGGCTCCGCTTCGACCGTACCGTGTTCGGATTCAGCCTCATCATCTCACCGATCTCCTGACTGCAATACCCGCCAAATACGGATAATCCGACTAATATCTGTTCCTCTTCCGACAGCACAAAGAATGCTTTCTTAACATCGATTGCAAGATCATAATCCGGTGCTGTCGCTTGTTCCGGAAGTTCTTCTTCTCTTCCCGGTGTTTCTTTTAACGCTTTCTTCAATCTCTTCTTACATTTATTCGTAAGAATTGTAAATATCCAGCTTTTGAATGCTTCTTCTTTTTTTAATTTATGTATGTTCTCGTATGCTGCGATAACCGCCTCACTCACCGCATCTTCGGCTTCCTGCGGATTCTTCATCAGGCACAGTGCGTAACGGTACAGATCACGGTAGACAGTCTCGTACATTTCCGAGAATTTCTTTATACTGCATTTCATATCGTGTCCTCCCTCAGATATGAGTTTTCATGGTTTTTCTTTCTTTTCTCTATCATCTACATATATAAGAGTCTTTTACTCCAGATTCTGTTGCACTAAATTGAAAGTTTTTCTATCTTACATTCATGTTCCTTTGAGTCCTTCCAATAACCGATTCCAATTGCCAGAATGTCACCCGTGTATATTTCGTCATCACCCAGTTTTCCCTGAAAACGTAACGCATAACCCTTTTCTTTGATCTGACGCACTGCTGATTCTGCCGTATCATCAACCTTTAGATCTCATCATATGGACCAGAATTTGTCCAATAATTTCCCATTCGGATTCACCGTATCCACAAGATACTTCTCATATAGCCCGTCTACTTCCTCTTCTATAAATCCAAATATTTTTTCCAGCATCAATGTCTTATCAATAAAATATCGTGACTTCGTCTCCCCTTCGTACAAAACATATGGTGCTCTACTGTTAAGATAAAATCTCATCTTTGTGTCTCTTTCCGGTAACACTGCTTTTTTCCATCGTTCTCTTTTGTTTTCTTCCATCCATTATCCTCCACTTGCAATTCAGGAGGATCTATACTTTTTCAGAAATCCTCCCGCTCATTTTAATATGTTGTGAATCTTAAGCATTGAAAATCTCTGATATGTATTTCGCTTGAATATAGAAACAGTTTTTCTGCTTTAGAAAATATAGAAATATAATGCTTGGATATATTCTAGCATAAGGCACTCAGGTTGTATATAGTAAATTTAATTTTATTTTTCATCTACCTATTTTATTATGACGTCAAAAAACTCCTCAAAATCCCGACAAATCTTTCATGTCTCAGAATTCTGAAGAGTTTTTATTTGTTTATATTGGAGAGAAAAAAGGTTATTAAAATAATTCTAATTTATTTGTTCACTTTTTTATAAAGTTCGATCATTTCTTCTGCCAAAACCTTGAATACTTCCGTACTCATCTTCGCGTCTTCACCGGCCGCTTCTTTCTGCACCAGATCTGTATGTGGTCCATGTCCCTGGCTTAAGAGTTCATCGCCCGGCACATTGACAAAAAATCGCTTTCTTCCATAATATTCTTCCAGATATCCGCTTGGTCCTTTCTTCAATACATTCGTAACTTTCTGTACATCGTCCTGTCCCAGGAACATTCCGACTTCTACGATTGGTACAGGAATCTCCTTGGTAATCGGCACTGTCGTAAATACATAATGGACTTTTGAAAAATCAAAACTTTCCAGGCTGTCTATCAGACCTCCCGGAGTGTTTCTATCTGTCTTATTTTCTGTCTTTCTTATTCTCTATCTACCTTATTCTCTATCCTCTATAATAATTGATCAGGCATCCTTTTAAGATAATCTCTCTCTCCGCATCCGTCATATCACCGAGCTTCAGAGTGATCTCTTTCAAAGTATCTCCAACCACATACGCCTTAATTTCAGCACTCTTATCCTCGATTGCTTTTCTGATCTCCGGCACGAAGATATAATCACCATTCTTGAAGCTTAAGTTCTCATGATCTTCCTCTGTAATAAATGGAAGCATACCCCAGTTGATCAGGTTCGAACGGTATCTCTTGGTTGCGTATTCATTCGCAATATTTGCCCAGCCGCCGAGTACCTTCTGGCAGGATGCTGCCTGTTCTCTTGCGGAACCGTCTCCCGGTTTTACTGCGAAGATCGTGCTTCCGATTCCAAGGTTGCCTTCTCCTGCTTCCGGATACGTCTTGCGTACTTTGGCCATAACTGGTTTCAGTTCGTCTAATACTTCTAACGGACACTGTCCTGCCTCGATTGCTTTCTCAGCTTTCTGCACTTCTTTTGCACGGCCTACATAAGCAGGGTCTTTTCTGGATAATGCAAATTCTGCAAGTCCCAGAGGATTTGATCTATAAGAAGATGTCTCTCCTGACGGAATCAATTCGTCTGTTGTTGTAACCGGATCGTGGATCTCGGATACTACTTTCAGGAGTAAGTTCTCCGGAAGTGCTGCCATTGCCGGCCAGTCTTTGATGTTCGGTCCGAATTTGATCTCTACAGATGGATCTGCTACGCCGTGGCTGTCGAAGACACGGTTTGCGTAAATATTTTTGTCAAAGTGATATTTCTGTCCTTTGTATTCCACATCCATGTCAGTTGCAGGTGTAAGGAATCCCTTATTTGCTGCTGTTGCTGCGATGGAACGTGCATCCATAAGTGCAACGGATGCGATCTGTCCGCTCTGAAGCTTAGAGCCTTCACGGTTCGGGAAGTTTCTGGTTGAGTGACGGATGGAGAACGCATTATTGGCAGGTGTATCTCCGGCACCGAAGCAAGGTCCGCAGAATGCTGTCTTCACGATCGTTCCTGCTTCCATAAGGTCAGCAACTGCACCGTTCTTTACAAGTTCCATGTAAATCGGTGTACTTGCCGGATATACGCTGAATGTAAATTCATCAGAACCAATGTAATGTCCTTTGATAATGTCTGCTGCAGCACAGATATTTTCAAATCCACCACCGGCACATCCTGCGATGATTCCCTGATCCACATATAACTGTCCGTTCACAATCTTATCCTGCAGAGAATAATTAACTGCTCCGTCCAGGCTTACGAGAGCTTTCTGCTCTACATCGTGAAGGATGTCTTTTAAGTTCGTTCTTACTTCGTCAATCGTGTACACATTAGACGGATGGAACGGCATTGCGATCATTGGCTTGATCTCGCTTAAGTTCACATATACCATACCGTCATAGTAAGCAACAGCTCCAGGATTCAGCTCTTTATAATCTTCGCTTCTTCCGTGAATGTCGTAAAATTCTTTGATCTTGTCGTCGGTCTTCCAGATAGATGACAGACAGGTGGTCTCGGTTGTCATAACATCGATACCGATACGGAAGTCAGCGCTTAATTTGCTTACACCAGGTCCTACGAATTCCATTACTTTATTGTTAACATAGCCATTTCCAAATGTTGCACCGATGATCGCAAGTGCTACGTCCTGTGGTCCGACACCTTTCATTGGTTCGCCGTCTAAGTAGATTCCGACTATGCCCGGCATCTTGATATCATAAGTCTTATTCAGAAGCTGTTTTACAAGCTCCGGTCCGCCTTCTCCCATAGCCATGGTTCCGAGTGCTCCGTAACGGGTGTGGCTGTCTGATCCTAAGATCATCTTGCCGCCGCCGGCTAACATCTCACGAGCAAATTGATGGATGACTGCCTGATGAGGCGGTACATAGACTCCACCGTATTTCTTCGCGCAGGTAAGACCAAACATGTGGTCATCTTCGTTGATGGTTCCTCCAACCGCACAAAGTGAGTTATGACAGTTCGTAAGTACATAAGGAATCGGGAATTTTTCAAGTCCGGATGCTCTGGCCGTCTGAATAATTCCGACAAATGTAATGTCATGGGACGTCAGCTTATCGAACTTGATCTGCAGACGATCCATATTTTCTGAGGTATTATGCGCTGCCAGAATGTTATATGCCATCGTATTCTTTGCAGCTTCCTGTGGAGTCACATCTTTACCTGTCTTTGCAGCAACTGCTTCTTTTTCTTCCACAATCTCTGTTCCATTCAGTAAATAGACTCCCTTGTCATATAATTTCAGCATGTTTTGTCCTCCTACTATCGTGTTATAAATATATTGAAATGTCTGAATTCAGACACTTTCTAACAAAATTACTGTTTCATATATTTCATATGATCCGCTACCATCATAGCAATCTTGAATGTCAGTGCATCATCAAATACACGAACATCCAGTCCAGTCTTCTTCTGAATCTTCTCCAGACGGTACACCAGTGTATTTCTATGCACATACAGGCGCCTTGCCGTCTCTGATATATTCAGATTATTATCAAAAAATGTATAAACAGTCGTCAGTTCTTCTTCTTCGAAAATATCTGCTTTACCATCTTCGAACACTTCATTCAGGAACATCTCACAGAGTGATGCCGGAAGCTGATGGATCAGCCGCCCGATCCCGAGTTCATTGTATGCAAGAATTTTCTTCTCTACATAGAATACTCTTCCAACCTCCAGTGCCATATCTGCTTCCTTATATGATCTGGATACATCCTTTAACTCCTCTACAATTGTTCCATATGCTGCTCTTACACTTACCATAGCTTCCATGTTCAGTGTTGTGACCAGCTCTTTGGCGATCTGTTCTACCTGCGGATAGTCATCGGTCGACTGCAGTGATTTTACCAGAATGATATGTTTTTCATCAATTGCGGTTACGAAATCCTTCGTTCCCGTCGCATACAGACCTTTCAGGGTTTCCTGTACCAGAATGTCTCCTTCATTCTTCGGTTCGATCACAAATACAACCCTCTTAATTTCTGCCGGAATCTTCATCTTCTTTGCCTGATTATAGATATCGACCAGAAGCAGGTTATCCAGAAGCAGATTCTGAATGAACCGGTTCTTATCCATCCGTTCTTTGTATGCATAAAGAAGATTCCTAAGCTGGCTTGCTCCCATGCGCCCCGCCAGTTCCATACCATCTGCATTTCCCTTCAGCATCAGTATATAAGTCGGATCACTGTCCTCATAGATGCGGAACATTCCCATCTCATCCAGGATCATCTCATCCGGCTCTTCTTCATCATCACGGAAATCCTGAATCTGAAGCTCATACTCTGTCAGATTCTCATTCGTCCTTACAAGACAAAGTCCCTGCATATCCCATATTGCACAGTCAAATCCGGTGATCTCCCTGATATCCTGCGCTGTTTTGTGTAATATCTGATTTGATAACACTCATTGTCCTCCATTTCCTGTCCGCAATACTGTTCTTTGTGTCCTCTTGCATACTTGTATACATTTTAACACGCTAACGAACTGCATTACGAATACATTATAACAGATAATAACGCTTTAACAAAGTAAAATTTTATTGTCTGCATAAAAAATGCAAAAGACCGGACGCTGTCTCACGCCCGGCCCCTCTTATATTCATCTGTTCCCCACGATTACCGCGGTCTTTATTCCTATCTGTAATTACAGACTAGTTAGTGATTGTAACCTGTGTCTCTTTATCAAATACGTGAATCTTCTCAGCATCCAGAGCAAATTTCACATGGTCACCTGTTCTTGCTGTTGTTCTAGGATCAACTCTTGCTGTCATGCTTGATCCTTCATAGTCAAAGTATAAGAATACTTCTGCACCAAGCATCTCATATACACGGATCTTAGCTTCGATCACTGTATTAGGAGAAGTTTCGATGAACATCTGCTCATCATGTACATCTTCCGGACGGATTCCGAGAACAACTGTCTTTCCTGCATATCCACCTTCGATCAGCTTCTTAGCTTTTGCCGGTGGAAGTTCGATCTCTGAAGGTCCTGCTACTAAGTATACTTTATCTCCGACAACTTTACATGTAGCGTCAACAAAGTTCATCTGTGGTGATCCGATGAATCCGGCTACGAACTGGTTGCATGGATGATCGTACAGAGTCTGTGGTGTATCTACCTGCTGAACGATACCTGCGTTCATAACTACGATTCTGGTTCCCAGTGTCATAGCTTCTGTCTGGTCATGTGTTACGTAGATGATAGTAGCACCCAGTCTCTCATGCAGTTTGGAGATCTCTGTTCTCATCTGTACACGCAGTTTAGCATCCAGGTTTGACAG
>OLPK01001296.1_pt1 | contig 16915 bp, 17 predicted proteins | sample 1672261 | NCBI WGS metagenome assembly OLPK01 (sample SAMEA3136665, study PRJEB25190) | human gut metagenome
TTTTAGCTTATAATTTGGCTTATTGTCTAGAACGATTTAACTAGCACCACGCGTAAATACATATTTATTTATATAAAGACTAAAACACCCCTTATAATGAACGTTTCGAGTTCAATTAGGGGTGTTTCTTTCAATAAGTACTTATTTTATAATTATAGATTTATTTTTGGCTTGATTTGTGAGCAGGATTGTTAGGATTCATTTGGTTTGAATGATTGTTACTATTTGCTGAGCTGTGAGCCGCATTATTTGGGTTCATTTGATTTGAATGATTGTTGTTTTCTGACTTACAGTGATTTTTGTTGCTGTACTTGGACATAATAGTATTTCCTCCTATAAACCTTGATAGACATCATTAACTGCTTGAAAATACAAAGAATAAGAAGAAGCTTCGATTTGTTGTTTCAATGCTTTGTTTTTTAAGTAAACATACCGTTTCTTCACTTGATTAAAAGCATTATGTCTACGTATTACTTTGGCTTTTCTGTTCAAATCATTGGAATAAAAGATTTGGTTCCAAACTAAAGTACTCTTAGTTTGATTTTTGTAAACTAATCTTTCCAATTTGTTTTGATTATTGACACGTAATATGCCAATGTCAAAGTGAAAGCTTGCTCCAGTGTCACTTGTTTTTACATAAGTAATTACTGATGTCGAATCTTTTCCATTCGAATAATCTTTTGGAATAACTTGATCAATTACTTGTCTGATAGTTCTTTTCAGGAGTAACAAATTTTTTGAAAACTTCTTAGGAATCTTTCGTAAAACTAGATTAAAATCGAGATCAAAGGCTCCATTTTTGCCATTTTGGGTGACAATTCGTTTAGCACCACTGCCGACCATTCTAATTTCAAAAGTGATTTTTTGCTCCTTACGCAATTTTGCTTGTGCCAGATGTAAAATCTTTAAGCATTCGTTTTCATATGATTTGACTTGTTTTGAATTGACTAAGATGTACATAGATTATCCTTTCTACTATACCCTAGCCGACCATTTGATGTGCACTTTCAAATCATAGTAGTGTAGCACTTATTTAAAATGGATACAATAGTTGGGAGATAAAAAATTATGATTGATTTTTTAATAATAGATAGTTGACTATTATACGTATAAATATATTTATAAATTAAGCTGCATTTACAATTATGTGTATATTTATGAATGTAATTTCTTTAATTAGACAAGTTATGTTCTTTGAGATAATCAATCATATTTGCCTTTGATAATTTTGATTTTGATCAAGTTTGGAATCCTGAAAGCAAAAAAATTTAAACACTCTAATGTTGGCATTAATATAATTGAAACAGAGCTTTATACTCATCTGACAATGTTTAATGCCGTTAGTCAGATTCATGTTCAAGTTACTGCCACGTGGCATGATTGTAAATATCACTATGTAGTTAATTTTAAAATGCCTGATCGAACAGGTAAACAAAAGGTAATATAAAAATACATTGTTACTAAATCCTAAATTTTTACAAAAAACTTCTATGCCACACTAATTTTAAATAACCTCATTAACCTTCTATCAAAACAATGAACTAGCAATACAGGGAGAAAGAAATTAATACACTAAGTAAATAGAAATTTTTTGATAAGAATAAATAGTCATAAAATATTATGCGGTATATTTCTTTTGCTAATTTACTATATGTGAGACCGTAAAATACGTCAAAAAAGCTGCAGTTTTACATCTATAAAATAATTATTTAATTCGATTCAATGCATTCTTCTGTTTGTTTTGATCTACGTGGGTATAGAGATCGGTTGCACTGGTACCATGTTGACCTAGTTGTTGAGATACCAACAATTTATCTTTAGTTTCCTCATATAATTCAGAAGCTAGGGTATGACGTAATTTATGAGGTGTAATTCTTCGTCCAAACGCTTTAGAGTATTTAGAAATAAATTGTTCGATAGCATTGGATGTGATTCTTTTAGCCTGTTTTCTATATTCCGTTAAAAATAAGGCTTTCTCATTATTAGAAGGATTATAACGAGATTTCCTAATATCTACGTATTGTCGCAAATAGGGCAAAACCCACCGTGAAATTGGTACTGCATCCCTCTGGCCACCTTTTCTTGTGACATTCAACATAGCTGTTTTAAGGTTTAGGTCATTTACGTTGGTGTTTGCTGCTTCTTGAACTCTAACACCTGTACCTAACATTAAAGCGATGATTGCAATATCTCTTTCCTTATTCTTTTTGAAGTGTCCAGCAACGTAGTTATTACTTTCTTCCTCATATTTTGAGGAGAGAAAGTCTAAGAAATCATGTTTCATTTTACCCCGATACATATGTGTTTGAAGCATGTTTGCACGATAGTTCAAAGTCTGTGAAGCAGGCAGGGACTCAATTTTTGCCATTACATTGCGGTAAAAGTAAGGTTCACCATCATTGTTGTCGGCTACTACTGTTAAATAGTGGAATAGGGAACGCAAAGCGTTAATAGATCTATTAATAGTAGTGGGAGAGTTGTACTTGTTCTGCATATTTACGGTATTTTTCAAATAGTCTAAGTACAACATTACATCTTCACGCTTTAGATGTTCTAAAGTTGAAAGCTCAATATCTGTATTTGATTTAGCTTTGCTGATACCTTCCTGTCTAAGCCAGGTGAAAAATCGTCTAATCTCTGTTAAATATTGATATTTAGTAGTTAAGGCTAGATTTTTAGCTAGATAAAATTCTTTAACGTAGAAGGGTAGTTTTTCTAACTCTTCATTGATTAATTTAGCGTAGTGTTTTTGATCCATATTATCACTCAAATCTTTAAAATCTTAGAATTATTATACATCATAGCTTTTTACGTATTCAGTTGCTTACCTATTATCGATTAGTTACTACATTAATCAGCTAACTAAAAAAAGAGGAATGATTGAAATTTGTTTGATTAAAAAGCAATAGCTATGTAGTTGCTTGGACATTAAAGTAGGAGTGATATTTATGATAAAAGAAACACCAAGAAACATTGAAGAGTTGAAAAAGAAAGCAAATAATAAAAACAGTTGGCGTGAACGTTTGTCTGCTGTAAATGTTTTAAAAGAATATGATTGCAAGCAGTCTAAAGATATACTTGCTAGACTTGCTATAAATGACCCAGTGTTTAAAGTGAAAGAAACGGCGTTTCGTGCTGCTCAAGCATTAGGCGTAACCAGTCATGGAAATCCTATTTATTTAGGTAAAGGAAAGAAGGGAAATCTGGTTAAGGGGATTAATAAAAAACTTGAAAAGGTTAGAAATTCATTGCCAGATGATTATTCGTTCGAAGATTTTAAGAGTGAATTTCAAAAAAAATATCCAAGCGCATATGATGTTTATGAGGGTACTAAAAAAGATTTTGATGGTTGGCTTAAAAAATCAGAAGCAAATTTACCCCATAGAAAATAAAGAGAGTAAGACAGATTAAACGCATAATGTATATAAGTTTTGAAGTTTAGGAGGACAAGATGGCTATTTTAAAACGCACTATTATTTTTGAAGACGATTTAGTTAACGGTACAGCTACCTTAAATTTAAGTTCTGGTGAAGTTAAATCAATAATATTTAAGAATAAAACCATTGAATTTTTTTTAAACTTCAACGTTGATAAAGCTGCGTTTGATGAAAAAAAGGGATTTAAAGATAATCCTGAAATCAGTAAAAAAATTTCTGATAAACTACTACAGATTGACACTAAGATTATAAATTATCTCGTTGGTTTTTTTAATTTGGTTAATTTGGATTCAAACAAAATAACGAAGAAACTCCAAATAAATTTTAATGATGGCACTTGGACAGATTGTCCCTTAAACTTGAAAATCATTTTTCCAGATAGAACTATGAGCATGTCCTTATCTGATGAGGATAACTTAAAACGATTAGGAAGTTGTATCATTCACAATCAAAACATACCATTATCGTTATTGATTTTGCAGCACAGCAAATCTATTATAGATTTAAGAATAAGGTATGTATCTTTGGCTATGGCAGCAGAAATTGGTGTTAAAGAAGCTTTTAGTAGTCAGAGCACTGAACTTAGACTACTAATTGAGAACTTACCGAGTCCATCAATTGTTAAATTAACAAGTGATAAAGTCTTTAATCCCATTTTTGGTTGGAAAATACCTAAAGAATTGAGAGCAGCACTTGGGAAGGGAATGGAGTGCCGAAATAAATTAATTCATACTAATGGGGACTCTATTCCCGAATTGTCAAATCAAGTGCAACACTTGCTAAACTTCACTTATAAGTGGTCTAGGTGGTGGTCATGCGAGTAGCTGCTCAGCCATGAATTCATTGGCTGATTTATAACCAAATAGTTTACGTGGTCGTTGGTTAAGTGCCGCGGTCGCTTGCTTAATATGATCATCACTGAAACTGGTAATTGATTGACCTTTAGGGATAAATTCTCTTAGTAGCCCATTAAGCTGTTCGTTACTGCCCCGTTCTGACGGCGTATAAGGATGAGCAAAATATAGGTTGGTACCAGTGACCTCACTCAGCGCAGAAAATTCTGCACCATTATCAAAAGTGAGTGACTTAACCACCTCAGCATCAAGTTTATTCACAAACTGTTGAACTGCAGCCTTACAGGTTTCAGCCTGATAGTTGGGGATTCTGATCACGACTTCGTAGCGCGTCATTCGTTCAGTTAGGGTGAGCAGTGCCGGTTGATCGCTGGTTCGCTTGCCTTTGACTAAATCACCTTCCCAATGACCAAATTCAGAACGATCATTAGCCGCTACTGGTCGCTGTTCAATTGAAGTCCCCAAGATCTTTTTATTTTGGCGTACACGACCCGTACGGTGCTTTTGGTGACGTTTGACCTGTTGTGGTAAATCGATATTGGCGACAGCTAGTAACCCGCGATCAATGTAACGATAAACAGTGGGTGTTGCGGGGCAATATTCAGCTGGATGGTGACGTTTATAAGCACCGACAAAGCTATCTACACTGTGCACTCGGAACTTAGCCTTAAGCGCAGTGGTCAATTGGTTAAAGAATGCCGGACTATATTCGAGTAGACTTTTGCGATGGCAATTTAAACGGCGTTGTTCGTATTGAATTTGACCGCTATCGGCAAAATAACGCTGGGTATAAACGCCATAACTGGACATTTGAGTCACGGTGCCGCGCTTGATTTCACGGCTGATCGTGCTGGGATCGCGGGCTAATCTTTTAGCAATCGCCCTGATCGAATAATGATCTTCATAAAGACTCTGGATTTGGCCACGCTCCTCACGTGATAGTTGCTTATAAGAAGCTGTTTAGTATCTTTGATTTTGACCCAATAATTTGATAAACTACTGTCAAAAAAGTTGGTGATCATATGCAACATTTTAGTCATCATTACCAAAGCGATATTTCTCGGCAACAATTCGATTTGATCCGTCAGGATCTGGAAGCTTCAAGAAAACGAACTCACCCAAAACACATTGATCCTTATGATATCTTCTGTGCCATGCTCTATGTCCTTAAAAATGGCTGTACTTGGCGTGATTTGCCGGCTGATTATCCAAAGTGGTCCACCGTTTACTACTATTGGATGAGTTGGTCAAAAGCCCCCACCCCTGATAAACCAGCTTTATTAACTCAGGTTTTAAAAAAATTGTCGCTGATCGACGATTAAGGCAAGGGCGGTCAGCCCGAACTTCGTTCGTCATTTTAGATGCCCAAAGCATTAAGAACACCGCTACCGCTGAAAATAAGGGTTACGATGGTGGCAAGAAAATTTCCGGCATTAAGCGCCATTTAGCCGTCGACATCAATGGATTCCCGCAAGCTATCCATATTACCCGGGCTAACATCACTGATCGTGACGGGGCGATTGCACTCGTCACCCTTAATTTAGAGCAGTTTAAATTGGTTCGAACCATGATGGTTGATAGTGGTTATACCGGCCAAAATTTTGCCAATGAGATTAGCAGTTTAACCTCAGCCAAGGTAATCGTCGTTAAATGAAATGAGTTACACCAATTTTCGGTTATCCCCCAACGGTGGCTCATTGAACGTTCATTTAGTTGGTTGGGAAATTATCATCGTTTATGGCGTAACTGTGAGCGTAAGCTCAACACTAGTCTCATGATGGTTTCGTTAGCTTTTATCAGGTTACTTCTCAAAAGATACTAAACAGTTTCTAAGATTTTTTGATGGTATCTTTAGATTGGGCCATGAAGTCCGTCCTAACTTATTGGTTTTGTCACTTAATAAGTTTAAGGCTTCATGGCCTTTTTGGTCTAGTTATTTAGGTGTTGCACTTACATTGTAAATCCGGCGTCACAAAAAAATTGACTGACGAGTCAATAATTCGTTGACTCGTCAGTCAATCGCGACTATACTGTAGGCGAAAAGGTTGATCAGATACCGACATATTAAAACGTGTTTCAAGTTTGACCTTAAGGAGGATGACAAAAATGACAACAGCTATTATCGAACTTGACCATCTTCAAAAAAACTTTGGCAAGTTTGCCGCATTAAAAGATGTCAGTTTCACGTTGGCACCCGGTCAGGTTCTGGGTTTTCTAGGACCTAATGGGGCCGGCAAATCCACGACCATTCGAGTTATTTTAGGCTTATTAAAAAAGAGTGGCGGCTCAGTGACCGTCTTCGGCAAAGATGCCTGGCGGGATGATGCGGCGATTCATCCACGCATCGCCTATATTCCTGGGGACGTTTATTTATGGCCAAATCTTTCTGGCGGCGAAATTATCGACCTATTGCTACGTTTAAATGGCCGCCAGCATAATCAAAAGACCGATGAACTAATCAAGGCCTTTGAATTTGATCCGAAGAAAAAAGCTCGTACCTATTCAAAAGGCAATCGTCAAAAAGTAGCGTTAATTGCTGCGTTGTCGCAAGATGCCGATTTGTATATTTTTGATGAACCCACTTCTGGGCTTGATCCATTAAATGAACAGACTTTCCAGCAAGAAGTTTTAAAACTGAAAAGAGCCGGTAAAAGTGTGCTGCTATCAAGCCACATTTTGTCCGAAGTCGAGCGAATGTGTGATTCAATTGTTATCATCCGTGATGGTAGTGTGATTGAGAGCGGCAATCTTGATCAATTACGGCATCTATCGCGGATCAAAATTGAAGTCACCACCGCTACCCCAATGACTGCTTTGGCAAAGCAAGCTGGCGTTCACGACCTCACTTATCGCGATTCCGAGCACACCAAGGCGGTTTTCACCGCTGATCGAGACGCGCTTGGCACCATCATGACCACACTGGCCGCCAACACCGTGGTCGACATGCAATCAACGCCGCCAACGCTGGAAGATTTATTCCTGCGTTATTATGGAAAGCAAGGTGAGACTCATGCGGCACAGTAATCGGAACGCAGGTTATCTGCTTCGGGCAAACCTCAAACAAAATCTAAAATTTTCACTCATCTGGCTTGTCATTTTGATCATGATGATTGCCAGTGGTGCTGGCAAATTGGAAGCAGCCTTTGCAGGCGGGGCCTCGGGCTCTAAAGAGATTGTCAAAATGCTGCAAGCGCCGGGCATGGCGGCAATGTTTGGCGCGATGCCAAAGGTGGACACGTATAACACAGCGATTGTGTTTGCTGGTGTGATGGTCGTCTTCATGATTATTTTGCAGGCCTTATGGGTTATGCCGCTGATGATTCGCAACACCCGCGGTCAAGAAGAAAGTGGCTTGCTCGAAATGGTTCGCGCTCGCAATGTTGGGCGAACGGCTGCCATCACCGCCGCTTCGCTTGAGCTTCTCATCGACAGTGCCATAATGGGTATCCTCTATTTTGTCTCGTTGGCCGCTGTCAACATGGGTGGTACTGACTTGTACGGTGACTTCCTGTTTTCACTGGGGATGGTGATCGCCAACTTGCTATTCGGAGCCATTGCGTTGCTATTCGCGCAACTAACCAATAACACACGTACAGCCAATATGTTGAGCTACATGGTGCTGACTGCCGCTTATTTGGTTCGGCTGGTCACCGATATCCAGCATCAAAATCTGACGTGGTTATCACCAATTGGTTGGTTCGAAAAAGCAAACTTCTATACTGATAACAACGTCTGGGCTTTAGGTTTGGCCTTACTGGTCAGCATTCTGCTTGCGGCCAGCGCCACCATGATTGCCCGCAACCGCGATCTGGGCGCCGGGATTATTGCTGAACGCACCGGCCGAGCCAAAGCTGCCGGCTGGCTTCGCTCGATCCCTGCCTTACTGTGGCGAACTGAGCGCGGATTATTTGCTGGGTGGTTAATCGGCGCCGTGGTGTTTGGCGGCGTCATGGGTAGTGTGCTCGGCGGCGTTGGCGACATTCTTAAAACGAATCCGCTTTATCGTAAAATACTAGATGTTGGCCAAATCAACGCTGCCAATCAGACCATGGTCCTGTCATTCTTAGGCATGTATCTCGGCATTTTCGTCGCATTAGCCGTGACTGCTGGCGTCCAAGTGGCATTCCGACTCAAACGCGATGACAACCTTGGTTACTTGAGCGTCATTCATGCCGAAAAGCCAACGCGAACCACGATCAGTGTCAGCTACTATTGCTTTGGTCTGCTGGCAGGCGTGTTCGTCCTTTCTGCTGGGCTGCTGGCCTTGTTCTTCACTGGGAACACTGTTCTCAGTCACCCGTTGCCGCTCAAGTACCTCGGTCGCCTATTCGTGGCTAGCGTTCCGGCTGTGATATCGTTTATCGCCCTTGGCATCGCACTAGTCGGTCTGTGGCCACGCTTAAGCAGTCTATTCTGGCTGTATATGGGAGCCGGTCTGATCGTTCAAATTTTCCGGGGATTGTTTGATTTGCCAAAACACGCAGGCAACTTCACACCTTTTGGCTGGATTGCCAATGTACCGGTTGAAAACGTTGATCAAACATGGCTAATCGTGATGGTTGTTAGCGCTATAGTATTATTTATTCTTGGCATTGCTGGTTATCGCCGTCAGGATTTGAGCCTATGAAAAATGTTGTGACAGATCCTGAAAAGGTCACCCGAATCCTCAAAACAGCGACGGAAATTTTCGGCCAGCAAGGCTTCATCAAGAGCAAAACCGATCAGATTGCCAACCAAGCACAAGTATCTAAGGGCTTGCTCTTCCATTATTTTGGCAATAAACAAGCGCTGTATCTTGACGCTTTCAAATATGCCTATCATCGAATTTATGATCACATGGACCCTAAAAAGTGGCAGAATGCCCCTGGCTTGGCTGCCATGATGACCACTGCAGTTAAGTATGAGTTGAAACTACAATTCAAATTCCCAGCTGAATACCGCTTGATGATGCAAGCCTATGCTGATTTACCGCATTTTCCCGAACCGTTGCGACAACAAGTGCAGCAAGAAACAACTGCCATATCCGCTGAAACCGATCGCATTTTTCGCGAGAAAATTGAACAGCTGCCTCGTCGTGAGGGCCTGTCAGTCGATGACGTTTTCGGTGTCGTTTCTGCCTTAATCGCCCAACAAACGGCGGTCACCACCAGACTCATTGCCAGTGGCCATTATCGCAAGTTTGAAGATCTGCAGTCCGTGGTTGAGACGATGGCACGCCAGTTATTGATTGTCGAACACGGCTTTTTACCAGATGAAAGTTGACGTCAGCTGATAGATCAAAAAAGGTCATTGTGTCTGGGAAAAAACTAATTCTCAGACAGGAAAAAAGAACGATGATTTCCTAATGGATTTCATCGTTCTTTTTCTATACTTTAAGTGCCTTCCTTGATATTATTGAATCACCACAAAACAAAAAGAAAGAAGGCAATCTTAATGTATCAAAATTATACCATAGGTCAAACAGCTTTAACACTCAACTTAGACTTCGCTATTCCTCATAATCATTTGGCTAATACCATTAGCTGGTTTGTCGATTCAATTCCAGAAGATGTCTTATTGGGTAATACTGCTAAAACCGGTCGTCCAGCTTATCATCCAGCGATGATGCTTAAAATCTTGCTTTTTGCTTATTCCAGAAGAGTATTTTCAGGCAGAAAAATCGAATTAATGCTGGAAGAAAACGTGCCGATGATGGCTTTGGCTGAACACCAACAGATTTCTTACCATACTATCAATAACTTTAGATCCAGCAAGCATGCCAATGAGCTGGTTAAGAAAAGCTTCCTCTACTTTACCAATTTGTTAGAAGCCGAGGGCCTTATCAATGAAGGAGCGATCTTTATTGATGGCACTAAAATCGAAGCTGACGCCAATCGCTATACTTTTGTTTGGCGCAAGGCAGTTGAAAAATTTCATGACAAGCTCAAAGGTCAAGCGGTTGAGCTTTATGATGAATTGATTGCCAAAGAAGTCGTCAAAGCAATGGCAAAAGAGAAAGTCCAGACCAGTCAAGGTTTGGCAGAGCTAGCACAAGAAACGGAAGCCGAGATTGAAAAGCTGACCGAAGAAATTGAGCAAGAACCCAAAGCAATCCCTGGCGGTTCGCCTAGAAAAGCAAGAAGACGCGGTCTTAAAAAGCTGCTTCATAAACTAAGAAAAGACTATGTTCCTCGAATGAAGAAATATGAAGAGGCGAAAGAAATCTTTGCAGGGCGTAACAGCTATTCTAAGACAGATCATGACGCGACTTTCATGCATATGAAGGAAGATCACATGAAGAACGGCCAGCTCAAGCCAGGCTACAATATTCAAGCCGCCACCACTGATCAATATGTGGTTGACTTTGCTTTATACCCTAATCCAACTGATTTCAGAACTTTCGAACCATTTTTAAAGCAGATGACGACACTAGACAAGTTTGACAAGATTGTCGCTGATGCTGGTTATGGCAGCGAATATAATTATTCAATGTTAGAAGAAGAGTATTCAGACAAGAAGTACTATATTCCTTATACCATGTACGAAAAGGAAAAGACCAGAAAGTATCGCAACGATCCAACTAAGCTGGCTAACTGGTTCTATGATGAAAAAGATGATTATTACCTTGATCAAAATGGCGTCAGATTCAACTTCAAATATTATAGTCAACGTAAAGATCGATCGACTGGTCAGGTTCGTGATTTTAAGGTCTATGAAGCAGATGAATTTCAACTAACGCCAGAATTAGAACGCTTAGCCAAGACTAAGAGCGGACGCCAACGTCAGGTTCGCTATAATCCTAACTGGCAATACCTAAAAGAAAAAGCCAAAGCAGTTCTCCAAAGTCCTGAAGGCAGACACATCTACAGCATGAGGAAATATGATGTGGAGCCGATTTTTGGACATTTGAAGAACGTCTTTGGCATGCGCCGAACTCATTTAAGAGGCAAAAAGAAGGTTGAAACAGATATAGGAATAGCCTTCATGATGATGAATTTAAGCAAATATTGGAACAGAAGATGGTCAAAAGACCAATTTTCTTTGTTCAAAAATAAAAATAGACAGAAAAAGACGGTCAAGCAACTCAAATTAAGAGTTGGATTGATCGTCTTTCAGTATCTAAGGGTTAGTTTTTTCCCAGACACCTCAACTTTACAAATTTCAAATAGCAGGAAGTTAGACTAATTTTTTGATAAAGAATGGTTAAGATATACGTATAATCTTGAGGAGGTTTTCAATGAAAATATATGATTATATCGAATACTTTGTAGAACCAAATGAAACGATTAAGGTAAAACACTCGGAACTTCTAAAAGATAAAGATCATCCTAATAAATCAATAGTAATAGTATTCTTTACCAATGAAGAAACAAATGCTAAAAGTAAAGCTGTATTACCTTCCTTTAAATGGCTCAATAAAGGGAGTTTAACTAAGAAGGATATTATTTTTTGTGAAAAGGTATTACATTACAATTCTAGTTTGAAATGAAAATGGCTTCTATTGGTGGTGTAAATAAATGGTTTTCAGATGATAAAAATCAATAGAATGTGAAAATTTAAAATTAGGTTTTTATACTATTTTCTAATTAGTATTTATTAAATCACGGATAAATAATTGTAATTTTCTGATTTGTATTGTATCTAGTTGGCTAATTTCTTGTACTTCCTTTCTTAAAATCATCGGGATTTTCATAGTAACAGTACCACCAGAATATCTTTTAGATTCATGATCTAAATGCTTATAAAACTCAATAACAGTTGGATCAGCATTAACCATGTTGGGTTCAATTTTGTGTAATAAGTGAAGCTGTTTAATATCTTTTACTCTTGATAGAGCCACGTAAAGTAATCCTGGGAGCCAGCCGGCAGGGGCAATATTAGCTGCAGAATAAGTTTGTCCTTGAGATTTATGAATTGTTATTGCATATCCCAATTTAACAGGTAGTTGTTGATATTCACCAATTTGGATTTTCTTAAGTTTTCTCTGATTATCTTCTTTAATTAAACGATAATCGTATATTGTCCAAGTAAAAGGAAAAACTGTAATTTCTTCAGAAGAATTTTCAATTTTAACTTTAATATAATCAGCACTAAGTTGAGTTACTGTAGCCAGAGTTCCATTGGAGTAGGTATTATCTGAGGCATTAGCTGTGAATACTACAAGTGCACCTACTTTGAGCTTTATTTTATCTGGAGTTGGTTTGTCTTGGTCATTAATTTGACCAGAGATCTGAGAATTATATATTTTACAACCTCCTTCTAAAGAACTAACTTTTTTTAGATTAATAGCGTTTGCTTCTTTATTAGTACTTACAAGAGTTATTGCATTATTTATGCGATTTTTAGTGCTTTTTGAGTTTAAGTAGTGGATATATTTAGTATTTCCTTTCCTTATGCTATTTAAAGCTTTGCTGAATTCAGCATTAGTTTGTCTAATGACTTGATGAAGTACTACGGGCTGAAAATGCCAACTTTTCCATTCAGCTGTATTAAAGGCATAAACTTTACCATTGGCAAAATATTCTTTTTCAGCGGGTGTAGCAAGTACAGGAGGGAGTTGATAAAAATCGCCAACGACAACTAATTGAATGGGATGTTTAAACTTAATTTCTGCTAATTTTAAAGTTTCCGAAAGCCAAATGAAAAGATCGCTTCGGCACATACTTATTTCATCAACTATAACAGTCTTGGCTTTTTCAAGTTTGTTAGGAACATGTTCTGGATGTAAATTAATGATATCTTTATCAGGATTAAGCTCTAATAATCTATGGATTGTGATGCCGTGTATATTGACTGCAGCTACTCCTGTAGGTGCACAGACAACAGTATCATCAGGTGGTAAAGTATTAATAACTTGTTTAAGTATGTAACTTTTTCCCGTACCAGCATCTCCAGTTAGAAAAACATTGGTACCATTTAAAATCAAATTTTTTGCCTTTTGTTGTTCCGTCGTTAATTCCATAATATAGCCTTTCCGCATTATAGAACATATGTTTGCATAACCGAATTATAGCACATTTTTGTGTATAAAATCAAAAAATCCTAGGTTTCATTCTTTATTTATTAATAGAAATTTAGGATAAATTATAAAAATAGTTCAGTAATACAATAATTAGATAATTTTGGAAAAAGGGAATGATAGCTATGAACTATAAATATGCTTATTTATCTCAAATTTATCTCAATAAATTATTGTTTCACCAAAGCAATACATTAAATGATGGTATAGCACTTGATAAACTTATAGGGATGCAACTTTTACCAGATAATGATTCAATAGTTGAACCTAATGACAATTATTGGGATGGCTTTAAACACAAAAATACTTAATGATTTTAACTACAATAAGACAGTAAAAATTATTAATGGAAGAATAACTTTATAATGAATAATGATAGACAAGAAATACTAAAGAAAATGGCTGTATTAGCCTATCAAAAACATAGTCAGATCTTATGGGATGCTGTAAAGGAAGTCTTTGAGTTATCTGATGAAGAATACTTAGAAATACAAAAAAAGCCCATGTATGGGCTAGTACAATAACGAGTAGGAAAAACATTAAAGAAGACACATCTAAATATGAATGTGTTAATTCGTCTAAAATTTGTGATAATTTTGAATCTGCGGTACATGAGGGCCTTACTCTGTTAGCTCAAAAAAATGGCTTTAAGATTCAGCAACAAGATGTCATTTTAAAAGGTAAAGCACCCAAATCTGATTATAAAATCACTGTTAATTTTGCTAACAATAATACCTTGATAATTACTCAAAAGGATTTGGGCAAGTTCGAGACACCCTAGAATCCTATTTTGATTAAAAGATAAATAAAAAAGACAATCAACGAGAGAGATTATTTACACAAACTTCTTGACAGTCTCAATAAATCTGGTTATACAATCTGTTTAATTACAATGAAATAAAAATGAATCATATTTAACTTTTAATTTATTATTTACTAATAATTACACAGAAATTTTAATGGTGCCATCAAACATTTTCCTCACCTTTCCCTTTCTTAATAGATTTTATGTGCCTAGTATATATGACTAAAAAGTGGCAACTTTAAAAAAGCCGTATTTGAATTTTAATTTCAAATACGACTAAAAATACAAATATAAATTTTAATGATAAAACAAAAAAATCATTTATATGTAATAAGCAATTTTTCCAATACTTTACCATATTGTGTCATATCTATGTTGATTAATAGATCTTTAGCAGCCACACTTCTCTGATAATATTTTTCATTTTTAGTTAGATGGTAATTTACAATATTTTCAAAAAAGTATAGTGCTATTTTATAAAATACTAATTCTGGTCTAGTTTTTATCTTCTCTGCGTTTTCTATAAAGAAAGAAACTTCATTTTCTCTCTTTTCTTTAAGTGAAAATACAATAATATTTACAATTATTGCTATAAGGGCAATTTGCATTTTGATATCTTTACTATTTATATATTGTTCAACTATTCTTCTGCCAATAATTTTATTGCTATCTAAGTCATAAAATTGCATAAAATTACAAAACAAAGCTACATTACTCTTATTAAAATTCGGAAGATTAAAAATTTTATCCTTTACTTTTTCTCTTAATTCAGTGTTAGGTGTATCTTTAGGTCCTTTCAGTACCTCTAGCCATGCATCAACCCAAAGCAACTCTTCTTTTTTATCTTTATCAGGTAAGTTACTTTGAATAACCAATTCTTTAATCTGTTTAATTTTATTTACGTCACTATCGTAATATGCGTCTACAAGCATATTATTAAAGTCTTTGACTTGTTGATGTTGAATTTTATCGTTTTGATTGATACGACTCCAAAATTCATCCAATGGAATATTGTTATAGTGCAATAATTCTATCAAACTATCTGCTGTAATTCGATGAATATTTTTCTCCACCTTAGAATAATATGATTGACTTACAATCATTCCACTGTCAGTAAACTCCTTTTGGTTTTTACCTTGAGTTATTCGATATTCTTTAAGTAATTTGCCGATCGTCATCAAAATTACCCTCTAAAAATTCTAATACGACTATTTCGTCGAATTTATTATATATCAGATATCATGTGTTTAACATTTTAAAGAACAGGGGTTAACACTATGAATGTATTTCTGAAAAATAAAAACTACAGAATATTTTCAATTGCCAGTTTTTTATCAAGCGCTGGAGATATTCTATTTTATTTAGCTTTCATGACTTACGCCAGCAAACTTCAGAATTACTCGCTTGCATTATCATTGATTGCTATTTCTGAATCAATTCCTAGATTATTCTACATTGTAGGAGGATATGCTGCCGATCGGACTAAAAACAAATATAGAAATATTGTTCTGGCAGCCATTATTCGCTTTGTCCTTTACGGTACAGCTGGATTTTTATTAATAAGTAATCTTTCTCAATGGAATTTGGTAATTATCATAGCTGGTATTAATTTGATTTCCGATATTATCGGAACATATTCAGGCGGGCTAGTATCCCCATTAATTGTGAATTTAGTAGGCAGTGATGAATTTGCCGAAGCTGAAGGCTTTACCAATGGGTTAGGAGAGATTATTAACGTTTCTGCCCAATTCATTGGCTCCGGATTATTACTCTTTTTATCCTATTCAAATTTAGCTTTTATCAATGCCATTACATTTTTGGTCGCTGGATTATTATTTGCACATGTTGGTTTTAAGCAAAAAGCTGATAAAAAAATACAGTCACATCAAGAAGAAAATATTAATAGCCAAAACTTCATTGCTACAATGAAATCGTCTTATCAACAAGCCAAAAAAGAACATGGTTTACTCACCATTATTTTTGTAATGGCTGCACTTAATGGATCATTGGGCTCAATGAATGCTTTAGTATCAATCGTCATGGTCGCTAATCGATCAACTATGATTATTTCTAACTATAGTTTTACACTTGCAGTTATCGGCATAGTTGCAAGTTGTGGTACAGCTTTAGGTAGTATTTTTGGGCCACAATTAACTAAAAAAATATCTATTTTTAGTGTGACTAATTTTTCAATTGTCGTCGATATTTGTGCAATAGTTGCAGTTTTAATAGCTAATATTTATTTGATCCTCCCACTTTTCTTTTTAATTACAGTCACTGCTAGTACAGCCTCATTAAAATTAACCCAGTGGCTTGTAACTTCGGTAGATCAAACGATATTATCCTCAACTATTGGTTTATTAAATACAATTGTCATGATTGCTGTACCAGTTATGACGACTATTTTCTCCACTATTTCTGGGATAACCAATGTAAAATACGCATTAATTATGTTACTTGTGGTTGAAGTGATTGAACTGATAGTTGCAATTAGATTAAGCATTAAAACAAAAGAGAATATTAACACTTTTGTAGAAACTAAGTAATAAAGGTGGGATTTAAAATGATACAACAAATATGTTTAGAGCAATACAACCTTTTACTTAATAACAAAGTATTATTTCAAAATATCAAAAATATCAAAAAAGTGAATGATAAGTTATATGTTAGTTTTATAGGCGATACAAGTGGAGACCGTAAAATTATTTTTACTATAGGTAAAATGTTTGATAAGTCCAAAGTAATTTATCAAATTTATAATGAACATACGCGTGGTGCTAGTTAAATCGTTCTAGACAATAAGCCAAATTATAAGCTAAAA